>Ga0074198_1000890_pt1 | contig 24734 bp, 19 predicted proteins | sample EPASupsiteSAE323_FD_64527 | JGI IMG/M metagenome (GOLD analysis project Ga0074198, IMG submission 64527) | Bioremediated contaminated groundwater from EPA Superfund site, New Mexico - Sample SAE3-23 | ecosystem: Environmental > Aquatic > Deep subsurface > Groundwater > Contaminated ...
AGGCTACCAGGCAGCCGCGGCATGCCGTACACTTGCTAACGTCATATAAATTCGTCATTAATCTAGCCATACTTAAGCCCTCCTTATATCGCAAAGCCAGGCTTTGTATTCGGGAATCATGGTATTGGCATCGCCTATAACAGGAGTCAGCCGGTTGGCCGGGTCGCCGGTGGCATAGCCCTTAAATCCGTACTGCCAGGGCATGCCGATCTGATGCACGGTTTTGCCGTTAAGGATATATGGCTTCCAGCGTTTGGTCACGCAGGCAATGGCTTCAATATCGCCTCTGGGAGTGGAGACAATCAGATTTTTACCGTTCTCGATGCCCTTCTCTCTGGCCAGTTCTTCGCTGATTTCCACGAACATGTTGGGCATAAGTTCCGCCAGCCAGGGCAGGTTGCGGGTTAAAGCCCCGGTCTGCCAGTGTTCCACCAGCCTGAAGGTGGTAGCAATAATGGGATACTTATCGCTGGTACCATGTTTATCCGGTTCGATTATTTTACTGGCCGGATTCAGGCTCTGTTTATTGACAATCGGTTCCAGCGGGCTTTCCCAGGGTTCATAATGCTCGGGGAACGGCCCTTCCTTCATCGGGTTTTTGATGGAAGCAAACAGCATGCCTTTGCCTTCCGGCAGCATGATAAACGGGTCTTTAAATGCCGCACTCGTAGGCCCGTTGCCTTTGATAAAGTCGGGCACGTCAACACCGGCCCAGGTACCCAGAACATCCGGTTTGGTCGCATCGGCGGGTTTGGTGGGATCCCACCAGACCAGGCGGCGCGCTTCATCACCCTGCCAGGGGGTGACTCCGTCCGGCTGCACCGAGCAGCGGTTGTACACGATACGACGGTTCATCGGCCAGGCCCAGGACCAGTTGGGGAAAAGCCCCAGACCGCTGGGATCTTCCTTCTGGCGAAGCTGGGTCTTGTAAACGAATTTGCCATCCTTCCAGGTAGAAGCTCCGCAGTATACCCAGCACCCGCAAGTAGTACTGCCGTCGTCGGCCAGCTTTCCAAAACCTTCTACCGGTTTGCCGTCAGCTACATTAAAGCCGCACAGCTCGTTGGCAACTTTGAGAACATCGGGTTCGTCGGCGCCTGGATGGCCATCATAATCCCAGGTCAGCTTGGTTATAGGTTCATCCTCGACCCGCTTGCTGCCGGCATAGAGTTTCTTGATTCTCTTCTGCAGTTCGTTGTAAATCCAGAGATCCGCCTTGGATTCACCCACCGGGTCGGCGCCTTTCCAGCGAAACTGCACCCAGCGGCTGGTGGAGGCGGCGGTACCTTCTTTTTCATAAACAGCGGCCGCAGGCAGGAAGAATACTTCGGTTTGAATATCCTTTGGGGTAAGGGTTTTGACGTTGGGGTTCTTGGTCGGTCTTTCCCAACCCTGATAAGTCCAGAAATCAGCGGTTTCATGCAGCCACAGGTCAACAACCACCGCCCATTTGAGTTTGGTCAACGCTTCCTGTTCCTTGTTGGCGTTGGGACCGCCCACGACCGGATTGGTGCCGTTGATGAACAGACCGTCGATTTCCCCCTTATACATGGCTTCAAACATCATCATATGCGAGTAATCTTTGGTAGCATTCCGCTTGGGCATATAATGATAGGCATAGTCGTTATCCTTGTTGCAAGCCTCTCCGTACCAGGCTTTCAGCATGCTTACCACCCATTTGGAAGAATGAAGCCGCCAGCCCGAATAGGGAATACCGGCTTTTACCGCAGCGCGCAGGTCATCCATGGTATTAATGGGCAGCTTCGCGGCTCCGGGAGTTACCGCCTTCAAATAATTAACCAAATCCTTATGATTGGCGCTGCTCATGGGAGAAGTGATATAGCCGGGAATATACTGATACAGCAAAGCCATGTCGGTAGCGCCCTGAACATTGTTTTCGCCGCGCAGGGCGTTGATGCCGCCCCCGGCTCTGCCGATATTTCCGAGCAGCAGCTGTACGACCGCAAAAGCCCGTATATTCTGGCTGCCTACGGTATGCTGGGTAATTCCCATGGCATACATGATGTTGCCGACTTTGTTCGGCGCGCCGGTGGCGCAGAATAGTTTCAAAACCTCCAGGTATTTGTTCTTGGGCGTTCCGGTAATCTTGCACACGGTGTCAATATCATAGCGGGAATAATGCTTTTTCATCAGCTGGAAAACACACTGCGGATCCTGCAGGGTTTCGTCCTTCATGATCGTACCGCCGGCATCATATTTATAATCCCAGTTGGCCGTGTCATAGCTTCTTTTTTCCGCATTGTAGCCGACAAAGAGCCCGTCTTTGAAATCGAATTCATCTTTTATCAGCATAGCCGCGTTGGTGTAGTTGACCACATAGTCCTTCAGATAAAGCTCGTTGTCCAGAATATACTTAATCATTCCGCCCAGGAAGGCGATATCGGTACCCGAGCGCATGGGGACATAAAGATCAGCCACCGCAGCGGTTCTGGTGTAGCGCGGGTCAACGCTGATTATTTTGGCGCCCCTTTTCTGACGGGCCTCCAATAGCCACTTCATGCCGATAGGATGGTTCTCGGCGATATTGCTGCCCATAACCAGTGCGCAATCGGTATTTTTCATATCTACCATACTGTTGGTCATGACCCCGCGTCCAAATGAAGGGGCCAGTCCTCCCACCGAAGGGGAGTGGCACAGGCGCGCCTGTGTATCAAGAAAAACAACGCCTAGAGAACGCATCATTTTGGACAATATATAGCATTCTTCGTTGTCCAGCGGAGAACCGCCGATGGAGGCAATTTTCTCAGTGCGGTTAACGATTACTTCGCTGCCGTCGGCTAGCTTTTCTTTGTGAATAAAACTGCTGTCTCTGGTTTCTTTGACCTTGGCGGCAATCTTATCCAGCACCCAATCCCAGTCTTTTTCTTCCCATTTGTCACTTCCCGGCGCGCGGTACAGAGGTTTTTGCACCCGCTTGGGGTTGATCATTTGTTTACCGGTTTCCGGATCGTAAATTTCCCGCAGATTAAACATCGATGAGCCTTTTGCACACGCTCTACCCTGATTGATCGGGTTGTCCGGGTCACCCTCAACGCTTAACAACTTTATAAACTTACCCGACGCGTCGCGCTCCGAATAGACCAGCAGCCCGCAGCCCGAACCGCAGTAAGGACATACCGTGGGTACCCCCTTCACATTCTTAATGCGAAGCTGCTTTACTGAGGAAGCGGTCGCTTCCATATCATAACCCAGGGTAGAAGCTATACTGACCGTCGCTAGGGCAGCCCCGCCTCCTTTGAAGAATTGACGGCGGGTTATCATGCGATTCATTATTCATCCCCCGTTTCTGTAATTGTCGATTTAAATAAAGTCATAGGGCAACAGTACAATACGCCGTACAAGCGATAGAGAGTCCAATAGGCCTCATATCAACAATGGCCATAGCGGGGTAAATATTTATGAGGGGCTCTTTACGGAGGGTTTAAATCTTTTAAAGTCGAGATTAATTCGGAATGAATTTTAGACCAGTACCGGAAAACAGCGAAAAAGGGCCGGGCATGGTCTTAAGCCCCGGTTATGCCATTGTATTATGGAAACGCAATGAACCGCCGGTTCATTGGTCATTTCTCAAACCAGCCAATTGAAGCGTTGCTTGAACTCAGAGCTTGCCAGCACCTTTCTCACCCCCATTCTAAGCTAATCACCTGTCGCCAAAGCATCCTACCATCCAGTTGCCGTATACTTTGATAAAATGGCTTCAAGTTTCATCCGGTAATATATTCGACAAAGGATTATATATTCCTTTTTCTTATTCATTATATAACTTTATGACATATAAAGAACATAGGGTAATATTTCCTGAAGCATACTTGAGTAACCACCGCAACGCTCAATGATGACCCGGTATTTCCATGCTGGACTACATTATCTTTATTACAGCCAGTTTATGTAGGACAACTAATTATAGTAAATCACAACAAATTGGATTATTAAGCCTTTTTTGTTATTATGAATGTATTAATGGAGGGAAATATGTTTGCTGAGATTTTGTTTTTAATGACACTGATAATAATGAATGCATTCTTTGCTGCATCGGAAATCGCGTTAATTTCATTAAATGATAATAAATTAAAGGTTATGGCTGAGCAAGGGAATAAAAAGGCCAGGCAACTTAAAAATCTGTTGGATGAACCGAGCCGGTTTCTGGCAACCATCCAAATCGGCATTACCCTGGCGGGATTTTTAGCAAGTGCTTTCGCCTCGGACACTTTTGCCGATAAAGTTGCAGCCATGATAAATTCGACCGGCATACCGGTTCCCGAGACCTGGCTAAAAACCATTTCCATGATATTAATCACGATAACCCTATCGTACTTTACCCTTGTTTGGGGAGAATTGGTACCCAAAAGGCTGGCCATGAAAAAAGCAGAGCCCATTTCCATGTTCGCGGTTGGACCATTAAATGTTTTATCAGCCATTACTTCGCCTTTTGTTAAGCTGCTTACCCAATCCACAAACTTTTTTGTAAGGTTGTTTGGAGTTGATCCCAATGAAGAGGATGAAAGGGTTACCGAGGAAGAAATTCGACTGATGGTGGATGTGGGTGAGGAAAAAGGAACCATACAAGAATTTGAAAAGCTAATGATTAATAATGTCTTTGAGTTTAATAATAAGACGGTTGCCAGTATAATGACCCATAGGACTGAAATCGGAGCCCTTTCAGTTAAGGCCGGTCTGGATGAAGTCACTTCTTTTATCAACACCGAAAAATATTCACGGATACCGGTATATGAGGACAATATTGACCATATAATCGGGGTGTTGTATTCCAAAGACCTTATCCAAGTTCTGATCCATGATGCTGACCGGGAAAATTTTGCTTTGCGTAATATAATCAGGCAGCCATATTTTGTGCCTGCTTCCAAGAGAACTGACGAACTGTTCAGAGATCTGCAAAGAAATAATATTCATATCGCGATTATTATTGATGAATACGGAGGAACCGCCGGAATTGTCACCATTGAGGATTTAATTGAAGAGATAGTCGGGAACATATTTGACGAGTACGATGAAGAAGATACAGATTTTAATAAGTTGGATGAGAATACCTTTATCATCAACGGTAGTACAAGTCTGGATGCAGTTGAGGATTATTTGGATGTCAAGCTTCCCACTGAAGAATATGAAACATTAAGCGGCTTTTTAATTGGCCAGTTGGGTAGAATCCCGGGAAAAGATGATAGTCCGACCTTGGAATTTAACGGGTTGGTTTTTCAGGTTGAAGCAATTGAAGAAAAAAGAGTTGCCAGGGCCAAAGTATGTAGAGCTTAAAACAACTTCTTGGGTGGAATTGTTCGTTCCACTTTTTCCCTTCCAGTATTCAGGTAAGAACAGGATAAGAATCGGGTAGATTTCCAGGCGACCGACCAGCATTAATTCCGCTGTATAGTCTGAATTCAGTATCGTGCATACAGGCTAGAGGCTTGCGTTTCTTGAAGGAATCTAAACCCGATACTGCTATGCTTGACTATAACCGGTTGGGGATAATAAACCGCACACCGCTTTACAAATCCTCACATATTAGTGATACCATATAAATAGTGGAAATTACCAACATGATGTTCTAAGGAGGTCTGTGCGGTGGAATACTTCGAACTGATTAGACAAAGGCACAGTGTGCGTTCTTATCGTTCCGACGCGGTGGAGCCGGAGAAACTACAAAAGATTCTGGAAGCGGCCCGCCTGGCTCCCACTGCAGCCAACCGGCAGGCATTCAAAGTTATTGTCTTTGATACCGGCGGGCGCAAGGAAGAAGCACATAGAATATATGGCCGGGATTGGTTCGGTGAAGCCCCCCTAATTCTGGCAGTATGCTCAATTCCAAAAAAATGCTGGGTTCGCAGCGATAATAAATGCTACAGTGATGTGGATGCTGCCATCGTGATGGATCACATGATACTGGCTGCCACCGAGCTGGGTCTTGGCACTTGCTGGGTTGCCGCATTTGACCCCCAGGCTGCCAGAGATATTCTACAGCTGGATGAGGCATGGGAGCCTGTGGCTATGACCCCTCTGGGCTATGCCCGGGAAACAGTCTTCCCCAAGCTCAGAAAACCCCTGGAAGATATCGTGGTTTTCAGGTAAGTACGTTTGTATATTTCATAATAATGACTATTTCTTCGGTTGTTATCGCAGTATTAATAAACATCAGCACACTGGGGGAGAGGCATGATTAATAAAAATCGTAATAAAGAGGATCTTATCAGGGAGTTAAGCCGGCTGCAGCAACAAAATCAAGAGTTGAGAGCCATCCAAAATGAAAATATACAGACAAAAGAGTGGGCCGAAACAAACCAGATCGCGATGGATTTAATTAACAGTATCAGTGATGGCTTCTGTGCCCTTGATCCTGAACTGCGTTTCACATACGTTAACAAGGCTGCAGAGAGAATAATCGGTCTGCCCAAGGAAGCCATGATCGGATGTATTTTAGGGGAATTTTTCAGCGCCACCCCAAACGTGTTGAACAAGTATGAGCAGGTCTTACAAGAAAAGGTTACTCAGGATTATGTTTTTTTTTCATGGCCAATCCAGAAATGGATCGAAATAAGTCTATACCCAGCTAATAATGGGCTTTCGATATTGTTCCGCGATATAACCGAGCGCAAGGAATTGGAGTTGGAACTGAATAAATGCAAGACTGAGCTGGAGCTTAAAGTTAAGGAACGGACTACGGAACTGCTATTAGCCAATATTAGCCTGGAGAATTCGCATCAAAAAGTCCACGACATCCTGGAAAGCATTTCGGACGCTTTTTACGCTGTCGATGCCGACTGGCGTTTGACGTACATAAATCACAAAACGGAAGAATGGTGGCATCGCTGCCGGGAAGACTTGGTGGGGAAGATGCTTTGGGATATATTCCCTAACCAGGAAAACATACAGGGGTACAAAGAACTTCACCGCGCCGCCCAAGAGCGTATTCCAATTCTTTTTGAGACATTTTCCCCTAACTTGCTCACCTGGGTTGAAACCAGCATTTATCCTACTTCGGACGGCGGTTTATCCGTTTATTTCCGCGACATCTCCGTACGCAAACAGATGGAGCAGGAACTGCAGAAAAGCGAGGAACGCTTCCGTACAGCCATTGAGACTATGCTCGACTGTGTCGGCATATATAAGGCTATCCGCAACGATTCCGGCCAGATAGAGGATTTCATGGTGGAATATTTCAACGAAGCAGCTTGCAGAGACAATAAGAAACCCAAGGAAGAACTTGAAGGAAAACGCTATCTGGATCTATACCCGGGTTATAAGGGAACAGAACTGTTTTATGATTTCTGTGAAGTGGTGGAAACGGGAGTACCTTTATGCAGAGAATCATATATTTATGAAGATGAGTATCATGAAAGTGCGTCGAGAGTATATGATTTTCGACATATAAAAATGGGAGATGGCTATGTCGCCGTATGGCGCAACATCACTGAACGCGTGCGGATTAATGAAGAACTTCAAAAATCACGCCAAGAGACTGAGGCTTCACATCAGCGATTAGTAAATCTGAAGAAAATTGCCGCTAAATCAATTGGGATCGGCAATATTCATTGTTTTTCAGATAGGATGGGTCTGATTATCCAAGATGCTTATAAATATCATAGTGAACGGTCTATTCCGGTGCTTATTCAAGGAGAGACCGGAACAGGAAAAGAGTTAATCGCCAAACTAATACACTATGGTGACTTGGACAATGTTGATTCTTCCTTTGTCGACCTTAATTGCGCAGCCATAACCCCCGGGCTTTTTGAAAGCGAGTTATTTGGATATGAAGCAGGCTCATTTACCGGCAGCCTAAATAAAGGGCAGAAAGGGAAGTTTGATTTAGCCAGGGGAGGTACCTTGTTTTTAGATGAGATAGCGGAAATACCATTGGACCTGCAGGGTAAACTTCTGCGTGTGATACAGGAAAAGGAGTTCTACCGGGTTGGCGGTTTAAAAAAGATTAAGACTGACGTGCGTATCATTTGCGCTACTAATGTTGATCTTGAGTCCAGCGTACAGAATGGCACTTTTCGTAAAGACCTATATTATCGTCTTAGGGTAGGATACATTAATATTCCTCCATTGAGAGAAAGACAAGAGGAAATACTACCGTTTGCCTATGTGTTTTTAAGGCAGGCCTCAGAATTAAAAAGAAAAAGTTTTAAAAAGATAGGCAAAGAAGCAGCACAGATATTACAGTCTTATTCATGGCCGGGAAATGTAAGAGAACTGAAAAATGTCATTGATTCCATTGTGTTAATGCATGATTATCCAGAACTGAAACCTTTACATCTAGACATGATTGCACAGGCAATGGCTAATATAAATGCCAAAGACAATGTGGTATCTATACAAAAACCGGAAGTGATGGAGCCTATGATGTCACCTGCCGAAGAGTTCTACCTTAAAAGTAATACAAAGGATAATATATCTCTTCCGGTGATTATTTCCCAGGTTGGCACTTTTACAGTAAGCTTGACGCAAGATGGCTTTGATTTGGATTCACTTATTGAAGAAATTATAAATCGAGCTCTATATTTAAATAATGGCAATAAGACCGAGACATCTCGTTATCTTGGAATATCACGAACAGCACTTTATAATCGACTAAACAAAATGAGAGAAAAAGAAACCCAATAGTTGGCACGATGTCAATAATAACGACAATATGCTCACATTTAATACATAATGTAAACGCATAAAAATATCGAATTATGTCATGACCTGTCGACAACAGGGAATCCGGGGCGAAAAACTGAAGCATGCCAGCAATGGCATGCTTTTTGCGTTGGTAATATATAAAACGTTTATAAGGAGATTTTTGAAATGAGCTGGTTTAATAACATCAGAACTAGTACTCTGTTAAGTCTAAAAGTTGATTTTATCCGCCGAGAAAAATTTTTACAGGGCAAGGCGGTCGCTCCTTGCCATCCTTGGCACCGCGACACTAGTCCATCCATGGCCGTCGGAGGAGTGAGTAATACTGGACGTATTGCGATTGACGACAACGAAGCCCTGCGGAAATTTAGCCGGTGGGAATGCAAGTTTTAGGCTTAACAGAGTACTAGTAATAACCTAATAGACAATTCCGCCGATATTCTAGAGTTTATTAACAATAAGGTTGTAAAGGATAGCTATATTTTAGGATGATACTGGATTTTATAAGCACGCAGCCATTAGGCTAAATCTAATTGTAGACATAAGAGTGAAGGAGAGGTCATATGTCGTACAAATTAGCAGGTTTCAGAAATAAAAAAAGCGTCCGGGAAAAAATTCGCGAGCAGAAGGAATGGCTGCAGGTCACCCTCTCCAGTATCGGGGACGCAGTAATTGCTACAGATACAAAAGGAATTATATTATTTATCAATCAGGTTGCAGAAGAACTGACGGGATACCATGGGGAAGATGCTCTGGGCAAGAATATCGAGGCGGTTTTTAATATCATCAGCGAGGAGACCGGTTTAGCGGCGGCGATACCAATCCATAAAGTCTTGTCTGATGGTATAATCGTAGGACTGGCAAATCACACGGCGCTAATTTCTAAATCAGGAACCATATATTCTATTGCTGATTCTGCTGCTCCAATAAAGAATAATGACGGAGAAATAATAGGCGTCGTCATGGTCTTTCGCAATGAAACCGAAAAGAAGCGGGCAGAACGGCAGGTACGAGATAGTGAGGCTAGATTCCGGGAATTATTTAATCATATGAGCAGTGGGGTAGCAGTTTATGAAGCCAGACAAGAGATAGGCGGTATAGATTTTATTATTAAGGATTTCAACCGGGCCGCCGAAAGAATTGAAGAAGTAAGTAAACTGGAGATTATCGATTGCAACCTAAAAGAGGTTTTCCCTGGAGTTGTTGAATTCGGACTCATGGATGTTTTAGAGAAAGTATGGGGGGATGGTAATCCCAGGAATCATCCGGTTGCTTTCTATGAGGATGATAGGATAAAGGGCTGGCGAGATAATTATGTATATAAATTGCCTTCAGGGGAAGTTGTGGTAGTCTATGATGATGTCACGGAAAGGAAACAGGCGGAAGAAATACTTATAAGATATCAACTGGTTTTTGAGAATGCACGGGATATTCTGCTTATGGTACGACTTGACGGGCAGATTATTGATGCAAACTTGGCGGCATTAAGCGTTTATGGTTATTCAAAAAATGAATTGTTAAACATGAATATACGTGACTTGCGAGGTCCGGAGACCGGCAGTTATGTGTCCACCCAGATGCATGAGGCAGATAATAATGGGATACTGTTTGAGACCATTCATTGCAGGAAAGACGGTAGCTTCTTTCCTGTGGAAGTAAGCTCTAAGGGGACGGTTGTAAATAATAAACGAGTTTTATTAAGTGTAATTCGTGACATAACGGAACGCAAACAAGCCGAGGCAAACCTTAGGCAGAGTGAAGAAAAATTCCGCAACATCGTAGAAAATGCCACCGAGGGTATATTTCAGACTACTCTGCAAGGATCTTTCATAAGTGTCAACCCTGCTTTTGTAAAGATTATCGGAGCCGCTTCTCCCGATGAAATGATTAATAATATTAGCGATATTGGTCATCAAATCTATGCCAACCCGGAAGATAGAGGAAAGATCATGAAAATTCTCGCAAAACATGACTATGTAGAGAATTTTGAAACCGAGGCCCGGAGTAGCGACGGTAAAAAAATATGGATGTCGATTAACGCCCATACGGTTCGCAATCAGAATGGAGATATACTATATTTCGAAGGTACCTGCACAGACATTACCGAGCGCAAGCTGGCGGAAGATCAACTCAGATATCTAAATAATAGGGACATATTGACCGGATTATACAACCGCAACTATTTCGAGGTGCAAATGCAGCTTCTGGAAAAATACAAGCATATTCCGGTTGGCATTATAATGTGTGATATTGACGGACTGAAACTGGTTAATGATACGATGGGGCATAAAGTAGGAGACGAGCTTTTGGTAGCTGCCTCTAATGCCATAAAAGCATGTTTCAGCGATGATGATTTGATAGCTCGAATCGGAGGTGATGAGTTTGCAGTACTTCTGCCGTTTATTGGAACAGCCAGGTTGGAGCAAACCGCCAAGAGGGTTAACGCCGAAGTAGAAGGATATAACATGAAGAACCCCAAATTGCCGTTGAGCATGTCAATAGGATTTGCTTTCAGACAAGATGGGTCAATAAGTATCTATGATATATTTAAACGAGCCGATAATAACATGTACCGAAAAAAGCTGCGCAGCAGTCAGAGCGCCCGCAGTGCAATTGTCCAAACTTTAAAAGAGACTATGGGAGCCAGGGATTTCAATACTGAAAAACACGCGGGACGTTTGCAAGAATTAATAATGGCCTTTTTCGAAGAGATTAATATAACCGAATCAAAACTCGGCGATTTACTTGTCTTTGCACAATTCCACGACATTGGTAAGGTGGGAATCCCCGACCGCATTTTATTTAAACCGGGCCCTCTTACACATGAAGAAAAAGTTGAAATGCAAAGGCATCCCGAAATTGGCCACCGTATTGCTCAATCCTCACCTGATCTGCTTCCTATTTCGGATTTAATACTTAAACATCATGAATGGTGGAACGGGAATGGATACCCGCTTGGTATTAAAGGACATCATATACCTCTTGAATGCCGTATACTTGCCATTGCAGATGCCTATGATGCAATGGTTAGCGATAGGCCGTATAGAAAAGCAATGTCTCATGATGAAGCGGCAAGTGAATTAATCTCAGGGAAAAACACTCAATTTGATCCAATTTTGGTTGATAAATTCATAAAAGCAATCAATAGACTCTAGACGTATTCTTGGGTGTCAAGAGAACCGTCCGAGACCACTGAAAAAGTCTCTTAAATGTGTCATGCTGAGCATTAGCGAAGCATCTTGCAATCACATAAATGCGAATTATACGTTATTGTTGATAAGATCCTTCGTCGCCTTCGGCTCCTCAGGATGACAAAACATGTACTTTTTCAGTGGTCTCGAACCGTCCCCCTGACAGCCTGCAGGTAAGCATCTTATTGGCACGGCTTACGCCTTACATTTTTCTCAATTGCGGCCATAAGGTTCTCGAAAATTACCGGAGATGTGTCAATAATAGAAGTGTCGTATATGCTTAACTGGTTTGCCTCCAGAGAAAAAATGACTTTAATCTTTTCCCAGCGATTTGCCAGAGCATTCATCCTATTTTTCAGTAATGGAGCCTGAGCCAAAAGCTGTTCGGGATTATGGGCATAAACCACTGCCGCATCTATAACATCCCTGGTTTTAAGGGTTTCAGCACGATAAAACAGTTTTTTAACAACTATCTCCACTGGAGTTTCCAGATTGATATTCCGGTTGAGCAATTCAACAGTACTATAGGGCTCCCCGGTCAGATGAGGCGCAATAATAAAATCTATCTCGCCTTCCTGGTATTTCATTTTTACATAATTAGATGCTTCAACATAATCTGCAGACAATACGGTTCGGTTTAAGCGTGGGCTTAATAGAGGTATGTATTGGGCATCGTTTAAGAAAATATCTATGTCTTTACTCTCGCGGTGGTCAAAATAATAAGCCAACGCAGTCCCTTCACCCATGGCCCATTTATCGTACGTGATACCTGCCGATGCAAGGATATCAAGGGCTATCTTGAGAAGATTTTTCCACATAAGACAACATATCCTCCAATTCCCAATTAATATAATAATCCTTTATATAGCTCTCATAGTATTTTTTTAAGTCCATGTCGCTGATATGATACTGGGCAGCAAAAGCAGAAATATCCTGGATTGGGCAGTCCATATAAAAGTTAAATATCTGCGCCGTATACTCATTCGGGAATACCTGACCATGGATAAATTCTGCCAGCTTTTCAGGAGCCAATATAATTTTTGTCTGTGCATTGATTGTTGTAGATATATTTACCATAACCCAGTACCCCTTAATCTAATAACCTTATTATATCATATCCATATATTTCCTTAATTAACATAAAGAATTAAGCCTTCTTTTAGCGCCCATTATGTTTTTTAAACCTTCAGCTTATTAATTTGAACCCAAATCAACTTAAGAATACCTTGCCCCTTTCACTCATGGCCTTGACCCTTTCAACAATGAAATTGGCCAGGCGTTCCTTCTTCCTCCAGAGGGCATAACTGCATCCCGGGTCGAAACTTTTAAGCTAATTCTCAGCTTCCATTTAGTGTTTTTTTAATAATTCATTAGATAATTTTTATAGTCGGAAGGTAAGCTGGAATAAATAAGAACCCGCTTGCATCCCGTCAAGCATACTTAAGATGGAAGGAGTTGTAAATATATGAAAGATAAAACCCTTAAGAAAATAATATTGGACATCGTTATGACATTTTTGTTTCTTATACTTATAGACCCCAAAAACACCGGCATGACATGGCATGAGGTAATCGGCTTAAGCATGGCTGCCCTGTTTTCATTCCATATTATCCTGAACTGGGCCTGGGTCAAGAGCATTACCCAAAACCTGTTTAATCCCAAATTGAAAACCAAACCCAAACTGTTCTATGTTTTAAACGCCATATCACTTATAGGCGTGACGACCATAATCGTCACCGGCATACAGATTTCCCATGTGCTGTTTCCCTCAACAACCGCCGTCAACCACAGCCTGGTCGTCTGGCATAAATGGTCTTCTTACTTATGTCTTGGCCTGTTCGGTGTTCATATGATTCTGCACTGGAAGTTCATTATAGATGCCATGCGCAAACTATTCGCCGCGCTTAAAGCACCCAGATTCGGCAAAGCGGCAATGAGCGCCGGGGCGGCAGTGCTGGTAGCGTCCCTGCTCTACTCGCAAATTATGCCCAATACCGGCGGGGATGCCAAACAGGTAGCTGTCCAACAGGAAGCGGTTCGACAGGAGACCCCCCAGCGCAGGGAGGTGTATCAGGCTGCACCAGTTGAAACCCGTACCAGAACAACATCGACCGGCAGCGAGTCGATTAAGAAATCTTCAACTGAGTCGAGCAAAACCAGCTCAAGTAATAACAACAACATCTCGTCCAGCACGAGTAGTGCCGGCGACAAGGTCACATTGACCGACTATCTGAGCAAAATGTTCTGCAACGGCTGTTCAAAACACTGTTCCCTTTTGAGCTTACAGTGCGACAAGGGCACCCAGCAGCTGCAGATGGCCAAAATCGACTATCAACAGCAATACGGCACCACCAACGTAAAATAACAACAATCGGGGCCAGCACTAAAACCTGTTTATAATCCCCCATAGACAGGCAAAAGGGCTGACCCCGTTATCTTAGCATACCCTGGCTCTTTAATCATATATAGTCATAAGAGCTTTTATTTCTTCAAGCAAATCGCCCGGGATTTTCTCGCTCGATAAAATCCCCCGTTTCAGTGCCCAGGCAACTATCAAATCCGCATCCACACCATTATGGTAGTTGTACAGCTTCCTGGATGGCCCCTGGTGGAATTTGTGAATAGCCTCCTCCATATTCCAACAATCAATCTTGCCGGACTTCCAAGATTGAAATATGTCAAATAATTTGTCCAATTCCGCATCCAATTCAATCCTGTATACTTCGGCGGCCAAATCTTTTAATATACGCCACTGGGCTTTGCTGTGCCTGGCATTATTGCTCATTTGTCCCAACTCCTAAGTTTTCTCAACTTAACTTCTTTGCCAATCAACTTAAGAATACCTTGCCTCTTTCACTCATAGCCTTGACCCGTTGAACTATGAAATCTGTCAATCGTTCCTTTTTCCGCCAGAGAACATAGCTGCGTCCCGGATCCAGCGCAAAATGACTCAGAATCGCCTTGCATTGGTTCACATCACAATTTTGCAGGGCCGCATAGAGACCCACACTGCCCTGATCGTTATAGATTCGGAAAGGATCGAATCCTTCGGGAACAGCCGCCTCCTCTTTAGCCTTTTTGCTCCGGGTCCGAGGTGTTACTAACTGCACGGCCTGAGCGTTCAATAATTCCATGAACGGCACTGACAGGCGTTTTGCCAGCGACTGGTTTTTCTCAATTTCCTCTGCCACCAAACGCAGGAATAAAGCAATAGCAGAGCTAATGTCCGGGGATGACAAGATCTAAAACCTCCTCCGTCAAATCCTGGTACTGAATAAATGGGGTCTCATAGCCATACTTATTATGAATTCGGGCACCGGGCAGAGAATAATCCATAGCTGCCGCAGCCCGCGCATTTTCTGGAATAATGGTTTTAAATACTCTCTGATACCCAGTGTTGCCCGCTTCCAGGGTTAAGATATTGACTTGGCTTCTGTGCAGGGCATTCTGCTGACGATACTTGTTTATTACCACTCCCAAAGCCTGTATGCGCGCTCCCGTCTCTTTTTCCAGGCGGCGGATGCGGTTTACAATCTGTGGAATCCCATAGGTAGACAGGATATCCGGAATAACCGGAATCAAGTAATACTGGCTGAGGAGCAGTCCATTCTGGGTAATCAGGCCCAAATTGGGCGGGCAGTCTATGAGCACAATATCATAAGCAGTCATCAGTTCACATATAGCTTCCCCTAGAAGTGTCAGAGGCCGCGAGCTAATAAGACCGCGCGAAGGAATTTTAATAATTTCATCCTGTATATCGATAAGGTCGAGACTGGAGGGCAGCAAATCAAGGCCCGGTATCCCTCCTCCTATATTTGAGGCGTTATGCACGATCGCTTCATCGATTGAAAATATCTTCATGTCTTCGAGGTAATCCCGGAACAGCCGTACCAAGGTCTGCCCTCTAACGTTGCGTCTTTTCCAGTCATTCTGATCCATTAGGCTGATGGTTGCGTTGGTCTGAGGATCGAGGTCAATCACCAGTACTTTTAAGCCATACTGCCCAGCCATAAATTCAGCCAGCGCCACGGTAAGCGTAGTTTTACCCACGCCGCCCTTCAGGTTGATCATACTTATAGTAACCGTCATGGAATTACCCCACTCTTCCCAAACTATGGATGTTTTCTCTATACTTCTTTCATTCCCAGCCCTATAAGCTTATCTACGTTATCTATCATAAAAAGCGGGATATTTAACAGATTTCCGTCTTGTTTCAGATTCCTGAGTGAAAATCTTAAACGTATTTTTGTGTCAGCTTCATACTTTTGCATATATAACGCGAGACTTCTGCCATTAACATTCTGATCAGCTTTAACTTCGATGGGAATAATATCATTACCACGCTGAATCATAAAATCAACTTCCGCCTGTCCTCCTGATTTCCAGTATCTCGGTATGGCTTCATATTTATCTGCCAATCCTTGTAACACATAGTTTTCGGTCAATGCGCCTTTAAATTCAGTAAAGAGACGGATACCCTCATTGAATGCAATAGGATCAAGAAGTGCCAATCTACGCAACAGTCCTGTATCCACGGTATATAATTTGAAAGCTGTCAGGTCATCATAAGCCGACATAGGAAGTCCAGGTTTTGAACTTCTAAATATCTTGTATGCCATACCGGCATTGCACAGCCAGGTCAAGGCATCTTCATACTCTCTGGCCCTTGCGCCATCCTTTATTGCACTATATAAGAATTTCTTATTTTCTCTGGCGAGTTGCGAAGGAATGGAATTCCATATCAACCCTAGCTTGGCAATATCTTTTATTTCCGCATGTTTAGAAAAATCAAGCTCATAAGCATTTAATATATTTTTTAATGCGGCTTGAACAAGCCCTGTATCCCTTTCTTCTGTCCATGAGCGTACAGCTTCGGGCATACCCCCCGTTATAAAATACATTTTAAGCTTCTCTTGCAGTTGGTTAAAAAATATTTCAGGGATTGGTTCAATTACATCAATGCTGTTCATATAATCCACTAAATTACCATCACCATTGGCCAATAAAAATTCAGTAAAGCTCATTGGATAGATCTTCAGAAAGTCAACTTTTCCTACAGGAAATGATGATAGCTTGGATAGAGCAATTCCTAAAAGCGAACCTGCGCAGGCTATATGATATTCCGGCGCCTTCTCGCAGAAATACTTCAGAGTATTGAGTGCTTTGTTGCACTCCTGTATCTCATCAAATATAACTAACGTTTTTTCCGGCAAAATCGGCGAGCCATTTACCATCATTAAGTTTTGCAAAATTCTTTTCACATCTTTGGTCGTTTCAAAAAAAGGTAATAATTCTTCCTGCTCGTCAAAGTTAAAATACGCAATGTTATTATAGTATTGTTTGCCAAATTCGTTTAATGCCCATGTTTTTCCAACTTGGCGAACTCCCTTTAATATCAGGGGTTTTCTGTATTTTGATTGTTTCCATCGCAGCAAATCATCTATAATTAATCTCTGCAAAATAATCACTTCCCATTTTAAGCCCTATTTATGTGATTTTTCTCACACAATATCGATTTGATTATATGGCATGAAGCTAAATTTTTCAAGTGGTAATGTCATATTACTTGCAGTTTTCTCGCAGATTTGTTTTATTGTTTATAATTTCTATATTTTATCGATATATTCCTTCTCCTCTATTTAGGCCAAATTTGACCGTGCTCATTAGGTCTTTTATTAAAGGCACCGGATGTGTCGAGGTGTGGCCAAGATTCGCTTCCCCCAAACAATAGAATAGAGAGATTTATATATTTCAAAAGACCCACCAATTAGTTGGCTGACTGGGTAGCAGGGTTGGATGTTATATTTTGTTGCAGTATCGGATTTAGATATGACTACAGTCATGATTGGCGCTACCAGCAGGGTGGGCACTAAGTATTCGAGAGCGATGATAGCTTGACATCGCTCTTTTCTTAACCTATAGTATGTGAAATATATTGCGTGGAAAGGTGGTTGGTTGGATGGATAACGAGCAGAAGGTGCTGGATGCATTTATAAAAGCCGGAAAGCCTTTGAATGCCAAGGAGGCGGCGGAATTGTCGGGGGTGGATAAGAAGGAAGTCGATAAGATCATTAAGAAATTAAAGGATGCTGAAAAGCTGGATTCTCCTAAGAGGTGTTTTTACCAGGCTAAATAGGTTGGGGAATATGAAGAACGATATATTTAACGGGAACGGAGAGTGGGAAAAGCTCTCCGTTCCCATATTAAGGGATTGGGTGGGCTATATAATTTTTATACATTCCGCTCCTGCCGGTAAGTGGGTGGCATCCCTATTGAGAAATTAGCTTAACCGGCATCCGGCTTGATATTACTTAAAAGGAGGGCGGAGAAGGGTTAACCCTCCCCGCGCAATATATAAATGAATTACACAGGCCTTAAATATTCTGCATTAAGCGCTCTTGCTGGCAGGAGGCGCCGCACCTTTATGCAGGTATGAATACCAGTAGAAGCTGGCCACAAATATGGCTCCGCCTACTATATTTCCCAGGGTTACCGGTATTAGGTTCTTCATTATGAAGGTGTTCCAGGTGAATACATTACCCACTGCGGCTTTGAAGGCTGCAGCGGCCGCGGCTGCGGCGGCCGGGTCTGCCAGCTGCTGAGCAGTTAGACTGGCCTGTGCGGCAGCATCCAGGATAGCCGGGATATGGGATACAAGTATGCCCATGGGAATAAAGAACATATTGGCTACGCTATGCTCAAACCCGCTGGCAACGAAGGCCATGATGGGGAAGAAGATTCCGAAGACTTTGCCGACTACGTCTTTACTGGCCAGGGCCAGCCATACGGCCATACATACCAGCCAGTTACATAAGATAGCCCGGAAGAAGGCTGCGTTCCAGGTCAATTCCAGTTTGCCTTTGGCAATATTAAGGGCTTTTACTCCCACGGCTCCGCCAAAGAGTCCTTTGCCGGCCGCCGGGTCGAAGAATCCGTAAAATCCTCCGGCTACTATATACACCAGTAACAGGGACCCTGCGAAGTTGGCTATCCACACTACGGTCCAGTTCTTTAACAGGTCGCCCCAGGTGCAATCTCCGTGCAGGACCCCTATCATCATGAACATGTTGTTGCCGGTGAACAGTTCTGCTCCACCGATGACAACGAGCATCAGGCCGGTACTAAAAACGGCTCCAAATATAAACTGGCCAAAGCCGTTGCCCAGGTATTTGGGAACGTCATGGCCTATTACGGTAGCCAGGTTGGCTCCGAAGCCAATATAGGCACCGGCCAGGATTCCCAGGATGAACAGTTTGCCAAAAGAAATCGTGGCTTTCTTGGAGCTGGCTCCACAAGCGGCTCCTGCTATTTCTGCAGGCGGGAAAAAGTTCATTGCTCTACCATCCTCTCACAATTAAATCCAGTTTTCCAATCCTAATCTTTTTCTATTATCTCTCTAAATCTTTTCTACTCTTGCGGCTGAGACCTTGTATTCCGGAATTTTAGCAGTCGGATCGAGGAATTCCGATTCCGTCAACAGGTTGACCGGCGTTTCGTGGAAATGGAAGGTGGTAAATACCACTCCCGGTGTCAGGATATCGGTGACTTTGGCTTTTATCTCCAGGCTGCCACGCCGGGTGGATATTTTAACCTTTTCTCCATTTTTAACATCTAAGCGAGCAGCCAGCTCGGGATTGATTTCCAGCTCACCCTCGGGCACATGTTGGTCCAAGGCGGAGGCACGCCTGGTCATAGTGCCGGTGTGATAATGGAACAGGCTGCGTCCGGTGGTGAGGATGAGAGGATATTCCTCATCCGGCACTTCTCCCGGCGGAATGAAGTCGATAGCGGTAAAGGCACCTTTGCCGCGGCTAAAGTTGCCGTCTTTATGGAGGAAGGGAGTCCCGGAGTGCTCTTCGTTGGGACATGGCCACTGCAGCCCGCCTTTTTCCAGACGAGCATAATTTATGCCGGCATAGGATGGGGTAAGAGCCCGCATTTCCTCGAATATTTCTTCACTGCTGGCGTAGTCCATCTTATAACCCATACGAGTGGACAGATCGCCAAGTATCTGCCAGTCGGCTTTGGCTTCTCCCGGTGGGGAAACCGCTTTGCGAATCCTCTGCACACGGCGTTCGGTATTGGAAAAAGTACCGTCTTTTTCAGCAAAGGAAGCGCCGGGCAGAACCACGTCGGCATATTTGGCAGTCTCGGTCAGGAAAATATCCTGTACTACCAGGAAATCCAGTTTTTCCAGGGCTTCTTCCACATGATGCAGATCAGGATCACTCATCATGGGGTTTTCTCCCAGGACATAAAGGGCTTTCATTTGACCATGGTGAGCCAGATTAATTACTTCAGTTAATACCTGTCCATTTTTATCCGGCAGGCTTACCCCCCAGGCCTGTTCGAACTTGGCCCGGGCCGCTTCATTGGTAACCGCTTGATAGGCGGTATATACGGTGGGAAGTCCGCCCATATCGCAGGCGCCCTGTACGTTGTTCTGACCGCGCAGCGGATCCACCCCGGTTCCGGGACGTCCTATGTTGCCGGTCAGCATGGCCAGGTTGCAGACGGATTTAACATTATCTGTTCCGGTACGGTGTTGGGTAAGTCCCATCGCATAGCAGATAGCTGCACTGCCGGCCTCAGCATAAATGCGCGCAGCTTTGAAAATATTCTCGGCAGGTACTCCTGTAATGCTTTCCGCATATTCCGGAGTATATTTCTCCACTACCTTGGCCATTTCTTCATATCCTTCGGTGTGTTCGGCTATAAAAGCAGTGTCGGCCAATTTTTCACTGATAATTACATTCATCATCCCATTGACCAGAGCTACGTCCGAGCCCGGCAGGTGAGGCATATAAACATCGGCCAAATCGGCCAGATCAGTGCGCCGCGGGTCAGCTACTATTAATTTAGCCCCATTATATATTACGTTTTTCTTAATCTTCATCCCGATTACGGGGTGATTCTCGGTCGTATTGGATCCAATTACAAATATACAGTTAGACTCGCTCTCCAATTCTCCGATGGCATTGGTCATTGCTCCACTGCCAAATGCTGCCCCCAGACCGGCGACAGTTACGGAGTGTCAGAGGCGGGCGCAGTGGTCAACATTGTTGGTCCCTAAGACTGCGCGGGTGAATTTCTGAGCCAGGTAGTTCTCTTCATTGCTTACCCGGGCTGAGGTAAAGACGGCTATGGAATCAGGGCCGCTTTCCTGCTTTATCTTACCCAGGCGCTGAGCAACCAGGTCAAGGGCTTCGTCCCAACTGGCTGCACGGAACTCTCCGTTTTCTTTTATCAGGGGAGTGGTGAGGCGCTCCGGTGAATGGATGAAGTCCCAGCCGAAACGTCCTTTAACGCAAAGCGCACCTTTGTTTACCGGACTTCCTTCGCTACTGCGGTCGGAGGTTACTCCCACCACCCGGTCGTCCTTGACATTCAATTCCAGAGTGCAACCGGTTCCGCAATAGGTACAGGTGGTAAGGACTTTTTCCATTTCATAGGTTCTGCCTTTCCCAGCGGCTACTTTACTGTTTAATGCCCCTACCGGACAGACCATTACACACTGCCCGCAGAAGACACAGGGCGATTCAACTAGATCAGTATCAAAAGCGGTGGATATTTTGGCGTGATATCCACGGTTCTTGACGTTTATGGCCCGGGCGACGGTGATATCTTCACAGGCTCTTACACAGCGGGTACACATGATACATTTGTTATAGTCTCTCTCGATGAATGGGTTGGGATCGTTTATAGGATAGGCAATTCTGCCGCCATCGGTATAACCGCTTTCTTTTACGCCATACTGGTAGCAATAATCCTGTAACTTACAATCGCCGGTCTTCTCACAGACATGACAGCTGGCTTCATGTCTTGCCAAGAGCAGTTCCAGAACCATTTTGCGGGCTTCCACTATGTCCGGGCTTTCAGTTTCTACCACCATGCCGTTCTCCGCCGGGGCTACACATGAGGCCAGGAACAACGGACGTCCTTTGACTTCTACCAAACACATGCGGCAGGAACCGGCCAGTCTTAGATCGGGATCATAGCATAGCGTGGGTACGTTAATCCCGTTTTGCTGGCAGGCCTGTAGAATAGTGGTGCCGGGTGCTACCTGGACTTCTTTACCGTTTATAGTTAGATTAATCATTCTCTATCCCTCCTTTCTATCAGTTTTGTAAACGTGCTTCGTATTCGTTATAAAAATGCTCCAGGGTAGTTACGATAGGCCCCGGGGCCGCCTGGCCCAGACCGCACAAACAGGCTTTCTGCATAACTTTGCTTAATAAGCTGAGCTTGGCGATGTCTGCAGCGTTGGCTTGGCTGTGATTAATTTTTTTCATAAGCTCATAGGCACGGAAAGTGCCTTCCCGGCAAGGGTTGCATTTGCCGCAGGATTCATGTTCAAAGAATTTGGAGATTCGGGTTACAATGTCGACAATATCACGGGTTTCGTCCATAATCAGAACTGCCCCGGTGCCCAGAGTAGCGCCAATATTCCTCATAGAATCGGCATCAATGGCAGTGTCAAGCAGCGACTCGGGAATGAAACCGCCGGAGGTTCCGCCGATTTGCACGGCCTTAAATTTCCGGCCATTTTTGATGCCCCCGCCAAAATCGAATATTACCTCTCTGATAGTTGTACTGGTGGGGACTTCAATAGCTACGCGATTTACCACATCACCGGTTAAAGTGAGCACTTTGGTGCCGGGATAAGACGGTGTGCCGATTGTTGCAAACCATTCTGCACCTTTTTCTACTATTTCCGGAAGGTTGGCAAAGGTCTCGACATTATTCACTACCGTAGGCTGCGCCCACAGACCGGATACTCCTGGAAACGGGGGTTTGAAACGGGGCTCTCCCCGGTGACCTTCGATAGATTCGATCAATGCGGTCTCTTCTCCGCATACGTAAGCGCCACCACCCATTCGGACTTCGATATCGAAATCACCTAAAACCCCTTTCTGGCGAGCCTGGTCGATAGAACGATTAAGGTGCTCCACGACATAGGGATACTCTCCCCGGCAATAGATATAACCCTGTTTGGAATTGATAGCACGGGCAGTTATGGCCATACCTTCAATTAAGCTGTGCGGGTCTTTCTCAACAATAGTACGATCTTTGTAAGTTCCGGGCTCGCCTTCGTCCAGATTGCAGACCACATAGGTGATGGGAACGTTTTTAGGAACAAAGCTCCATTTCATGCCGGCATTGAAGCCCGCACCGCCCCGACCACGCAGGTTGGATTTCTTAACCTGATCAATCAGGTCACTCGCACTCATGGAATGTGCTTTTTCCAGAGACTGGTATCCACCTGCCTTGATGTAGTCGTCAATACTGCCCGGATCGATTTTATCAGCGTTGCGTAAAACTATACGCAGTTCTTCAGCCATCCTTAATGCCTCCTTTCAACAAAAAAGTATTGGTCACTTACTTGCAAAGTGCCAATACGGATGGTACCTGTTCCGGGCTCATATTAACGTAAGGAATACTGTTAATGGTAATTACCGGTGTACCCTGACATTGCCCGACACATTCTGTCAGTTCGAGGCTGAACTTTCCATCGGGGGTGTGTTCTCCCACCTGGATGCCCAGTTCCTTTTCAAAAGCCTTAATCAACTCGTCAGCGCCGGCAATATGACAGGGGGCACTCTCACACATGCGGATAATATACTGGCCCCTTTTCTGCACGGAAAGATAGGAGTAGAAAGTAGCTACTCCAAAGGCCTGAGCCTCTGATAGTTTAAAAACCCGGGCCGCTTCCCGAACTGCATCCTGGGGAATATAGTTGTATTCTCTCTGCACTGCGTGATAGGCTTCTATGATTCCGCCCGGCTTATTCTGGTAATTGCCGATAATTTCCTGATAATCCACCAAATCGTCACCTCCTTCCCTTGAAAATTATTGCCAGCGGCTATAATGCCTGCTGGTGGGGTCTTTAAAATCTCAGCTGTGGATATTAAATGAATTATCACACAGGCCGTGTATAAAAAACCCTGGTACTCCTTTCCAAGCAAGGGAGGCAAACGGTTTCCCGGTTTACCCTGGCGGCTGGACTACCATGGCAGAAGCTGTAGGCGGTCAAGCTCGGAGTGTTTTTATGCAGTTGTCAATAAAGTCAAAAGCTCCTGCATGAACAGGAGGTATAAATATTTGCCTATTCAAGAATCACCCCACGGTGAACCTTGAACAGGCAAATAATGATTTCTTCACATCCTTGTATACTAAGATAGATAATAATGTTCAAAAGGCCGGGCCTATTTTTTTATTCGCCGAAAAATATAAAATTCCTTCTAAGCTGGCGGAAATATTCGAAATTGAGATAAAAATCACAATCTTGGAAGATGACAATAACCAATCCGAAGTCTTGTTTGACATCCAGATTTGGCATTGTCAGACAGCAAAACGTATACTTGGCCACTTGGCAGAAAGAGAAGCGGAGAAGGATAGCCCTTCTCCGCTGCAGATTAAACAGGTATTACTTATTAGGCTTTCACGCTCTTACTGGGTGCAGCTGCACCCTTTTGCAGATATGAGTACCAGTAGAAGCTGGCCACAAATATGGCTCCGCCTACGATGTTACCCAGGGTTACCGGTATTAGGTTCTTCATTATAAAGTTGCCCCAGGTGAATACGTTGACCACAGAAGTTTTGAAGGCTGCTGCGGCTGCGGCTGCGGCTGCCGGATCAGCAAGCTGCGCAGCGGTTAGACTGGCCTGAGCGGCAGCATCCAGGATAGCCGGGATATGGGATACAAGTATGCCCATGGGAATAAAGAACATATTGGCTACGCTATGCTCAAACCCGCTGGCTACGAAGGCCATGATGGGGAAGAAGATTCCGAAGACTTTGCCGACTACGTCTTTACTGGCCAGGGCCAGCCATACGGCCATACATACCAGCCAGTTACATAAGATAGCCCGGAAGAAGGCTGCG
>Ga0074198_1000891_pt1 | contig 24714 bp, 23 predicted proteins | sample EPASupsiteSAE323_FD_64527 | JGI IMG/M metagenome (GOLD analysis project Ga0074198, IMG submission 64527) | Bioremediated contaminated groundwater from EPA Superfund site, New Mexico - Sample SAE3-23 | ecosystem: Environmental > Aquatic > Deep subsurface > Groundwater > Contaminated ...
CTTGAGCTTCAAAAGCCTTCTTTATAGCTTTTTTTGCTTTATGAACATTTTTTACATCATGCATTGATACCCTTTCAATATATACAACTCCCTCAAGCGTTGCAATCATTTCACTAACTTTTATTGGATAACCGTTTGCCTCCGCATTCCTTCCACGAGGTGTAGTATCGGTTATCTGCCCTAAAAGCGAAGTAGGTGCCATTTGACCATTTGTCATTCCATATATTGCATTATTCACAAATATTACAGTTATTTTTTCTCCTCTCGCCGCCGCATGAATAATCTCAGCAGTTCCAATTGCCGCAAGGTCTCCATCTCCCTGATAAGTAAATATTATATTTTCAGGGAAAACCCTCTTTATGCCTGTTGCGACAGCTGGTGCCCTACCATGAGGAGCTTGAATCATATCAAAATTAAAAAAATTATATGCAAAGACAGCACAACCAACAGGAGCAACTCCAATAGTTGAGCCTTCAGCTTCAAGTTCATCGATTACTTCTGCCACTAATCTATTAATTATTCCATGTGTACATCCTGGGCAGTACGAAGTCTGCACATCTGTGAGTGAATTTGGTTTAGTAAACACTTTCTTAGTATCCATCATAACCTCCACTATTTACCAACTTATTTAAGTCCCGTTCTAACTACTTCTAGGATATCCTCTTTTAAAGGAACCATTCCACCCGTTCTACCATGGAACAAGACTGGACATTTACCATTTACAGCGAGTCTCACATCTTCAAGCATTTGCCCAGTACTCATTTCAGCAGCAACAAAGCATTTAGTTCTTGCAGCTAATTCAGCAATAATTTTATCCGGGAACGGCCATAATGTTATAGGTCTTAACAAACCAATCTTAATACCTTCCTTTTCAGCAAGCTTTACTGCCTCTTTTGCTATTCTTGCAACCGAACCATAAGCAACAATAATTGCATCCGCATTCTCACAATTAAATAATTCATATTTTACTTCTTCTGAATGAATTATTTTATATTTCGCTTGAAGCTTGTTATTATGATTCTCCAAGTCTTCGCCCTTCAAATGTATTGATGTGATTACATTATGATGTCTCTCTTTGCCAGTTCCAGTAAGAGCCCAATCTTTTTTGATTTTTTTCGTCTCTTCTGAAATATTTATAACCATCGGCTCCATAACCTGACCTAAATGTCCATCAGCAAGAATCATTACCGTAATTCTATATTTATCAGCAATATCAAATGCAAGTTTAGTTAAATCATACATCTCCTGAACAGTATTTGGTGCTAATACAACATTCTTATAATCACCGTGTCCTCCACCCTTTACTGCCTGAAAATAGTCAGACTGCGAAGGCAATATTCCTCCTAAGCCCGGTCCACCCCTCATAACATTAACTATTACACAAGGCAGCTCAGCTCCTGCAATGTATGATAATCCTTCTTGCTTAAGACTTATTCCTGGACTGGATGAAGATGTCATTACTCTAACTCCAGTTGAAGAAGCTCCATACACCATATTAATTGCAGAAATCTCACTTTCCGCCTGCAAAAATACGCCCCCAACATCCGGCATTCTGCTTGCCATATAAGCAGCAATTTCGGTTTGGGGGGTTATTGGATATCCAAAATAGTGTCTGCACCCTGACTGTATTGCGGCTTCGGCAATCGCCTCATTACCTTTCATAAGTACTTTTTTGGTCATCTATACCTCCCACTTTACTAATTATAAAATCCAGAATTCAGAATAAAAGCTTTTTAACCTCAAAATCTTTTTGTTAGCAGAAGAATCATGCCTTCTGTATTCTGTTACTTTTCTATTTCAATTGCAACATCTGGGCACATTACTGCACAAGATGCGCAACCAGTACATCTTTCGTAATCAGTAACTTTTATAGCATAAAACCCTTTTGCATTAATTTTATTTTTATCTATCTCGAGTATTTTCTTAGGGCAAAACTGTATGCATAACTTGCATCCCTTGCATCTTTCTTCATGAAAAATCACTTTAGGCATTATATTCCCCCGCTATTATGAGCCAATTTTACTGTTCCTCTTCCAGAAAGAACTCTGTTTATCAGTTGATTCCTTATTAGAATTTTTTAGCTCTATCAAATAATTCTCCAATATTCTTTTGTTTAGTATGTCAGGTTCTGAAATTTTCGCAATAAAATCCCTACTATCTTTCCAAGACTTTGGATTTTCTATTTCGATAGCAGCCCTAAATGTAACATTCTCTGGAAGTAAAAGTTCAATATAAAGTTTTTCTTTTAGGTCTATTCCTGTCTTTAATCCTACTGTAACTGAATGGCTAGATATCTTTTTAGCAATTGAAAATACTCCTTTTTCTTTAGGGTCATAACGGACTATACACCCTATAAAAATATCATAGCTTGTTTCATCACCTACTGGTTCCATTTTTGTTGCTTTATGGATCTGAACTGTTACCCTCTGAGGCGCATCACTCTTAACCCTTGAAATCCATCCTTGAATCAGGTATTCACAACCATCAGCCATGCATCTACAGTTCACTGAATCACCGATAGCTAAATACTCATCCAAAGGAGGAGCCTCTCCCTGGCCAAAATCAATTTCAAGAATAGATTCGTATGCTTTAACCAAAGTTGTCTTAATCCAATTTTGTTTTTCATTGAATTTTACCTCGAGAATCTGTCCTTCTTTTAGTGCTTTATCCAGACTTACTTCCTGCATTAACATTCCCCCCTGAATAGATTGGCCATGCATGCAAAGTATCGTAACACCTTATTTTTTCTATCTCCATGGAAGTTCAACTCTTAATTTATGAACAATAATATTTTGTTGAACAACCTTACTTACTTCCTCTGCAAGCCTTTCGTTTACACAAACAAATGAAATCGGTATGTTAAGTTTTTTACTTGCATTTTTAATTATTTTTTGACTTTCTAGAAGATGCTCTACTGTAGTTTCGTCAGAAAGATTGGCATTATTTATTAAGGCTGAAATTTTTAACCTTGAAGATTTTTCAATGTATTCTACCATTTTTATAATCTTTTCTTCTGTATCCGTATTAGGTCTAAAAGTATTTACAACACAATAAATTCTAGTTTTCTGGGAAAGAATATAATCTCTAAAACTTGAAAGGATTCTTGCTCCAATATCATCTCCTCCGATATCCAATATTGTCATGCTATCGGGCTCCTCGATTGTGATTGGTATATTAGCTGGCAGTGCTGATATTTCCACATTTGTTCCTGCAAAGCAGGATGAAATAACCTTTATATCTTTTTCTTCAAGTTGTCTTCTTAAATCTTGGGTCCTAAAAAATGGATTTACTATATCCAAATCTATAATATTTACTTTGCTATTATACTTTTTAAGTTCTAATGCAAAATTTGCAGCGGTCTCTGTTTTTCCGCTTCCAAAATGTCCAACAAAAATAAATAGCTTATTATTAAACTCCCTTATCATTATATCACCTACAGCAAATCCATGCTCAATAATATTTCAACATTTTTTGACATTATTTTTATCAGCAACCAAATTCAATATCTTTTATTAATACTGTTTTATTGTTACCTTATTTTAATTTAATAATTTGTATTTTTTACATAATTTTGAATATCTTTTTAATTATTTAATAATTGTATTTGCATATTAAATTATATAGTTTTTTCTCTTAATTAGCAAGAATTTAAAATAGTTCTCATATTAAACATTTTGTATTCTTTATATACAATAAAGAAGGGTATCTTTGAAGATACCTTTCTTATTAAATCTTTTTGATTATTTCCCACTCGGCCGTGAGTTTATTATGTTTACAAAACCTGCTCTTTTCAACAGGTGGGTACATCCCAGATATATTTCATGTCCCTAAGCTATGCAGGGCATATGAGCCATACATGGAGATTTGTTCCCAAATTATCTGCGTAGGTTTGAAACAAATAATAACACGCACTTTGCAGGACTTTTTCTATTATTATTATAGCATATTTTGGTATGATTTTCAATGATTTATACACTCTAAACCATTGGAATATGTATTCTTTACCTCTCAAAATTAGTAACTTTCCCTTTATTTTTTTCATTACTTAAAATTTTCTGAGTTCGTTCAAGAGACTTGCAAACCTTTTTATCAGGTACTTTATCCAAAATTATAGATACTCCTAATGCTCCATATCCCCAAGGTTCAAGAACTTGCTCTGGTGCCTTTGGTCCATTTGGTCGTTCAAAGCTTGCAATACCACTTCTTTTAAATTCTTCTCCAATTTCAACAATTCTTCTTAGTACATCTTTATCATTTTCATCACAACTAAAGTTAAAAGCTCCCCACATTTCTCCAAAGTTAATATTTTTACTGAGCTGAGTACTTATATTTCGTGCAGAGCTTTCCATAGAAATCTTTTTCATGAGCTCAAACCAATGTGGCAATGGTTGTTCTGGCTTTCTATCAATGTATCCATTCTCAATTATCTGAAACATTTCCGGTATGACAATTTCTTTTAGCGAAGAACGCCATCCCAAAGAAAGTTGGCATTGAGAAACCTTTTTCATACCAATACCTTTTAATGAATTGGCAAATGCAATATCAATACTTTCTTTTCCAAATCTTTTTATAAACCAAGCCGCCATATTAATTGCCCTTGGATCATCAATAGTTTCAAACGCTATATACCCTAAACCATCAGGATCTTTTTCAGGATGCCCCTCACAAGAAGCAAAGGTTCTAAGGTTTTTAGACATACACAATTTGATTAATGGTCTAATTTTAGGATCTATATCTTTAAGAATATCCTCATTTTCCTCAATATCCTCGAAGGTTGAGCCCGAACCCTTTGTGAAAGCTTTTTTTTCCATCTTTTCTACCTCCCATACTATCAAGTTCCCCCTAGTATACAAAACAAGAATCTATACGCACAAAAAAGGAGACTGCTTTAGTTCAAATACAGCCTCCTTCTTTTAAAATCCTATTCTTCTACAAACTCAAAATCTTCTCCAGCCTGTTCTTTAAATTTCTCAAATACTTCATTCAGTTCTTTTTCGTCATCAACACTAGAGAAAACATCTTCACCATTCTCATCCTGCTCAACCTTTAGAATAAGAACCTCTTCAGCTGGCTCACTTTCTTCTTCCTGTACTGGAAGTAATACTACATATTCTTTACTATTCATCTCAACTGTATCAAGATATTCAAATTCTGTTTCATTACCTTCTTCATCCATAAGTACAAGAACATCATCTCTTTCTTCGTTCATTAAATTCACATCTCCTTTTTAATTTTTTAAGCCTTTTGGCAATTTTTTTATTTAATAACATATATTAATATTATTTATCTAATGGAGTCAAGATATCCCTGTAAAATATATGAGGATGAAATTGTATCGATTAGTCCTTTTTTCTTTTTTCTTTTTATATTTGATTCGTTTAGCAACCTTTGGGCTGCAACTGTTGTGAGTCTTTCATCCCACTTTTGAACAGGAATATTAAATTTCCCCTCTAACACTTTTATAAAGTTTTCTGTCTTTATTCCTCTATCTCCAACAGTTCCATTCATATTCACTGGAAATCCAACTACAATTTTTTCAACTGAATATTCATGTATAATCTCTTCTAATCTCTTTAAAACGGATTGAATACCTTTTGAAGCATTAATGGTTTCTAATCCTTGTGCAGTCCATCCGAAAGGGTCACTTACTGAAACCCCAATTCGGCTATCTCCATAATCAATACCAAGAATTCTCATAACAACCCCATAGTTGCAAAATTTATAGGAGCACCGAAAGCCCCTTTGTGAATTTATTACTTACTTTTCTAAATAGCTTTTAAGTAATTCTTCCAAAATTTCATCTCTTTCAAGCTTTCTTATCAGACTCCTAGCATTATTGTAACTTGTAACATAAGTAGGATCTCCTGACAATACATAACCAATTATTTGATTGATAGGATTATAGCCTTTCTCTTTTAATGCATTATAAACAGCAGTTAATATCTCTTTCGTTTCTTTACTTTTTTCTTTATCAACTTTAAATTTTACAGTATCCGTAATTGACATGTTATCCACTCCTCTCATACTGCATTAAGGCGAAAAGCTGTTCTTTACTAATATTAATATATAAGGAATATTTATGCAACATATTTATGCTATTTCAACTCGATTCCTACCATTCTCTTTTGCTCTATAAAGTGCAATATCAGCACTTTTAAGAGTAGTATCAAGATTTCCACCAGCTTGGAATGTACTCATTCCATAACTTACCGTTACATTAAGAAAAGCATCACTCCCTGTAGGAAATTTGGCTCTCGAAATTATTTCCCTTATTTCATCTATTTTGGTTTTGCACACATCCGTAGTTTTACCTGGAAATAACATTACAAATTCCTCCCCGCCGAACCTAACAAATATATCTTGTTGGGACAGATATTTCAAGGTCGTTTGAACCATGTTAACCAAAACTTTATCACCAATATCATGTCCGTATGTATCATTTATTCTTTTAAAGTGATCAATATCCGCCATAACAACCGTTGAAACAGGATAATCATTTATTAAGCTTCTACCCTTACTATAAAGATAATATCTATTATATAACCCTGTAAGCCTGTCACTTACTGCCATTTTCTCAATTGTTGCCTGGTAATTACTATTTTCAATTATTAAAACCAGATTATTTTTAAGAATGCTCAGTTGTACTTTTTCAAACCGGTCAAACGCATTCGGTCTCTTATCCTCAATTAACCAGTATCCAGCATAAGTATTATTAAGATAAAGAGGCATGAACAAAGAAGAACATATGCCTCTTTCAAAGGCAGATGTATATTTTAGAGCTTCTCCATATGGCGTTGTAACATATTTAGGAACATTTTTTAATGCATTGTTCTTAAAGATAGGTTCTTCAATAATTTCTTTAAAAACATCAAAATAAGCAGAACTTACATTTGACATCTGAACCTTATGGTTATCTCCATCATAAGATACGATTGTAGAGTACATTATATCATTTTCTTCTATGAGAATATTATTAATTTCTTCAAGTTTTTCCACAGCAGGAATTTTCTTCCCCAATATCTCCATGATTTTTTGTAGAACAACCACTGCTGCATAGTTTTTCTTTAATTTTTGAAATATATCCAATTGCTTAATAAGAATAAAAATAAAAGCAATAAGTATAAGATTAATAATGATTAAAATATATACTTCCATAGTCCCTCCCCGCGTCAAATATTTACGCGCAATAGCCGCATCTTAAAACCCAGTATTATCTTCCGATTTTTTCTTAACTGATATCATATTTTTTATAGAACTAAATATATTTTTGAAATCTTTTACTTTACTCTTCGATGGACCTACAGGATAAACGCTTGAAGCCAAATGTTCCAACGCCTCTTTAAAGTCTTCAGTAAAATCAGAATAGTTCAATTTGCACAGATACAATCCCTCAAGATATTTTCTTTGATTACCTTCTTCGAAAGGGATAATATAATAATTAATGTTCTTTACAAATAACTCATCATAAATTGTCATTTCAGGATTACTATAATAGGATATACCTTCAATTACCCTTTTTGCGGGTAGTGAACATTTTACATGCTTATTAATAATAACCTTTCCCTTTTGAAGGTCTATTCCTCTATATTTAAGTTCTCTCAAAAAAGATGTAATTGGCTGTAAATTAAGAATATCCATATCCTGCACAATATAAATATTTTGACAAATTTTGAACAATTCCAATGGAGAATCAAAATCACAATCTACCAAAACAACTGAATTCTTAGATTTCGCCAATTCTACCATTTTTACATAATCCATGTTTTCCTTTGGTGTATGACCAGGAATCGCAGTATAAATATTTGTTCTGTTTACTTCTAGAGGAATATCTCTCCCTTGAGAAAGAGAATACAAGCTTTTTGCAGCTATTTCTCTACTGCTTTCATTGTTTATTGCATATATAAAATATGAGTCTTTATTTCTTGTTGCATCCATAATTGCTGTTTTAATCCCACGACGTGTAAGATAGGATGCAATCGCATTAATCAAAAAAGTTGTACCCACTTTGTGTGCCCCAACAAAACAGACCACCTTCCGATAATCTTTTGGTGTTTCATATACTTCTCTTATTATTTCTTTTTCAATAACCTCAGTGAACTTCTGATACTTGGTGGGACTTTCAGTTATTGGTGCTTGAACCGTAAGTTGTTTTTCATATGGTCTTTGCTGTGAAAAAGGTTCTGGTTCTCTTATTGGACTTGGTTCTTGATATTTACGAACCGGAGGCTCCGGCTGAGGTTGTTCTCTATCATAACCTTCATATACTGATCTTTCATCTGCTTCTCTATTAGGTATTTCATAATCACCTTGGTCTTTAAAAGAAGTAATATTCTGTTTATCAATAAAATCTGGTACTGCAAGTGCAATTATACTTCTAAATTTATCGCTCTTATTATATAATGCCCTTTTTACATGTTCAGGTAAAAAAGCGACTATAACCCTAAGCTGAACATCAGTATACTGTTCAGAAATCCTATCAAATATTTCAACATATTTCTGTTCATCTCCTGCTGCGCTTTCATAAGCAACTAGGATCCTATTCAGTTCTGTTTCATTAACTTCATCTTCTTTACCATATGCATCTTCATCCAAATCATAATCTATATAACTCTTTGCTTCTTTTTTAGTTCTTGGCTTATTTAACAGTTTTGCTACTTCTTCAATAGTTCTATCTTCACCTATAAGGATATTATAAATACCAATGTTAAACATTTTCCTAATAAGCTTATCATCTCTTTTTCTGTTCTCTGAAGAAATAAAAATTATATTAGCTCCGCATCCTTCATCGGAAATTTTATCAAAAATTTCAAAGAGGTTATTATCTATAACCTCTTGATTAACTGTTGAGAAAGGTTCCAGTTCCTCGTGGATAATAATACTGCCAAAACCACCCGACTTTATTTCTTCCAATAAAGCTTTAAAGTAGTAGACATTCTTTATTTCAAGAGGATTACCATATTCACGCTGATAAAAATTACCAATGGCCTCAGAAACGGCATCATTGTTTATTGCCACAAGAACTTTCATAGCATAACCCTTTCGTTATTGAATCAACAACCAGAAAACTACTGGCGCAATCTGAGCAATTACCCAAAAACTTAAAAAACCAAACATCAGATTAACTCCTAGTTTCTTCCTTATCATATTCCTCGGACCTAACACATTCGTAATTAATGCTCCAACAATAATACCAACAAGACAAACTGGAAAGCTATTCCTTTGAAATTCAATAAGAACTCTCCATGCCATACTGTATGTTCCTTTACCAATCTCGGTTAGAGTTTGGTCTGGGTTAGTCTTGCTTGTTTTTTGGTCAATATCTATCAATTCTTTTTCTGGATCCGCATCGATAGTAAAGTTTTTAGCCGCCTTATCTACTGCTTTATCCCCTTCCTTCTTTGCCCTGTCAGCCTTTTGAGAAGCATCATCCATAACGCCACTATCTACATTAGCCATTGAAGAAAATGGAACCAGAATAATAATTGTTACGATTAATAATGCGATGATTTTTTTAAACATCTTATTCCCCCTGTTACAATCATTAGCCAATATTTTATTAAAACAATACATACTAATATTATTACAAATTGTAACTGTTGTCCAGATAATCTGTTACATTTAGAGTAGTTTATTAAGTATTTAACCAAATGAATTTTTAAAAATATTACAGCATATTGTGGAAATTTACAATAAACACAATAGGGATTACCTCTATTAATATTTTATACCTTTTTGATGTCAATAGCAATAACCATCCATTTTGCGTTTATATTCAAAACCTTTTATTTTAATTTTTTCATCAAATTTGCCATTTCAATTGCAGAAACCGCAGCATCATATCCCTTGTTTCCTGCTTTTGTTCCAGCTCTCTCAACAGCCTGTTCAATATTGTCAGTAGTTACAATACCAAATATCACGGGCAAGCCTGTATCCAATGATACTTTTGCCACACCTTTCGAAACCTCAGCACAAACATAATCAAAGTGTGGTGTAGCTCCTCTAATAACTGCTCCCAAACAAATCACTGCATCGAACGTACCTTTTGATGCCAATTTTTGAGCTACCACCGGTATTTCAAAAGAACCTGGCACCCATGTAATCTCTATATCTTTTTCCGAACCTCCATGTCTGACAATACCGTCAATAGCTGCACCTAATAGCTTTGAAGTAATAAATTCATTAAATCTACTTACAACAATAGCAAATTTCAGACCATTTGCAACAAGATTTCCTTCGTTGGTTTTTATCATTACAATTCCCCCTAAAATATAGTTTAACTCACCCTTCTAGCTTCTCTCTTTTGTTACAAAAACAGAGAACTGCATCAGTACAAGTTCACATTTCTAGTAAGTGTCCCATTTTATTCTTCTTTGTTAATAAATAATCCTTGCTAAAATTACTAGTTGGAACCTGAATAGGTACTCTTTCAACTATTTCAAGTCCATATCCACTTAAACCTACAACTTTTTTGGGATTGTTAGTAAGGAGCCTTATTTTTCTTACCCCGAGATCAGCAAGGATTTGAGCACCTATTCCATAATCTCTCAAATCTGCCGGAAATCCCAGCAAAAGATTTGCCTCAACAGTATCTTTTCCCTTATCTTGAAGCTCATATGCCCTGATTTTATTCAGAAGACCTATACCTCTTCCTTCCTGCCTCATGTATAATATCACACCCTTGCCTGTTTCTTCAACAGACTTCATAGCTGTTTTTAGCTGTTGCCCGCAGTCACAACGCAAGGAATCAAAAGCATCTCCGGTAAGACATTCCGAATGGACTCTTACTAGTATCGGTTCATCCGTATTCTCAATTTCTCCCTTTATCAATGCAACATGATGTTCTCCATTAATGATATTCTCATAAGCCATTATCTTGAATTCACCATTTTCAGTAGGCATATGGGAACACGCAACTCTTTTTACAAGCTTTTCAGTACTTCTTCTATAACTAATTAAATCAGCAATGGTTATTATTTTCATATTATGTACTTTAGCAAAATTCATTAACTGAGGAACCCTTGACATGCTACCATCTTCATTCATAATTTCGCAAATGACTCCAGCAGGCGAAAGTCCAGCAAGCTTTGCAAGATCAGATGCAGCTTCTGTATGTCCCGCACGTTTTAGGGTTCCACCTTCTTTTGCAATAAGCGGAAATACATGCCCAGGTCGCACGAAATCACAACAACGTGAGTCAGGATTAACCATCTCAGATATTGTTTTAGCTCGTTCAAAAGCAGAAATACCGGTTGTTGAGGATATATGATCAACAGTTACAGTAAATGCAGTTCCCATATGTTCATTATTCTTCCTAACCATAGGCTGAAGATCAAGCTGTACAGCTCTTTCTTGTGTAATTGGCACACACAGCATGCCCCTTGCATGCATGGTCATGAAATTAACAATTTCTGGTGTAATCTTTTCAGCAGCAACAACGAGGTCACCCTCGTTCTCCCTGTCTTCATCGTCAACTACAATAATCATTTTGCCAGCTCTAATGTCCTCAATTGCCTCTTGAATGGAGTTAAACTTAATATTCACATTATCACCCGATTCCTTACTAATTAAAATCATTTACGCATTTATTCTTTAAGAAAGTATACTATTTCTATTTTTATAGTGCAAGTTCGGATAAAGCCTTTGATAAAGAAGCTTATTCTTTACTTATTTCACTTACGTTAACTCTTAAAAGTTTTGCCTGCCCTGTATCAGGATCTTTTTCATAATCAAGCTCTACTTTGAACTTTATTCTGACCCTTGCCAGAAGAGGTCTTTGTCCTGTATTCTTTTTGTAAACTTCTCCAATCGAAGTACAGATTCCAGTTACTCTATGTATCGAACCTTCTCCATTAGCACTTAAAACTAGATACCTAAAACTTGGACTATAAACTCCACAAATTTCAGGCTTAATACTACCTCCGAAATTAAATTCGCCTAATTCTTCCCATATTGTAGAAGTATCATTAATATATCTATATGTTTGATAATTTCCATCTTCAGTATTCTGCATCAACATATACACAACGCTTTTGCCAATATTAGAAGAAAATACAGCATTAATATTAACGTTTTTTGTTGCATCTACAACTTCAACAGAATTGGGAGCAGGCAATTCTTCCTTTTTTCCATCATAAAACAAGTATCCTGTAAAAGAATTATCTACCCCAACCATTCCAATATAAAGCTCTTCCATATTTATAATAGGATTCCAAACACACGACGCAGACAAGCTTCTTATAGCTGTTTCATCAATTGTATCAATATCTTCAAGTTGTTTTGAAGCTGTAATAAACTTTTTAACAACAATGTTCTCTCCTTGTTGCTTTGAAATTAAATATAAAAAATTACTATTGAGAACTTGAGAATAAACTCCTGTCAACTCAAAATTTTCTGTATCACCTTGTAACTCGAAGCTCGAAATCTTACTGAGAGCCTCTCCGTTTTCCGGAAATCCATTATAAATATCAACAACAGTAGTATTATTTACAGTATCCTTGTACAAAAGGCAATAATAAACCCCCATAGTGTTTAATACTGAATCCCAATAATAGTAGCTATCCATAAAAGTATAATCTTGTTCCTCAACGCTATATTGAACACTTGGAGAAGTATCATGGAAGTAAATACTATGCGTATTTATAGCATTCTTTCCACTATTAATATAAGAAATAAGAAAATCATCTGAAGAAAGTTTTGGATTATAATCACCCGACAAGGAATACTTAGTCCCAATTAGGCTTAATTGGGAAACATATTCCCAAGCATCCTTTACAAAAGGATAGCTTTCATAGATATTTTGCTTGGTAATATTTCCGCCACCTATTATTTTTTCAGACAAGCTTTCTTCTGTCTTCCATTCAACCTCATATTTTGAGGTCTGCCCCATCTGACCAAATTTTGGAAGAGGGGTTCCGTTAATATACTCTTCTTTTAATGCTTCCAGATACTTTTGTATGCCATATTCAGACGCTTTTTCAGCTTGTAAATTATAAAAAAGCATATATGTTGATTCAAGATTTATTCTTGAGTAAACCATAAAAAAAGAGCTTGCCAATAACAAGCCTACTACTATAAATAAAACATAAATAGCTATACTTCCTCTATTCTTCGAAAAAAACATCATAATTAATTAACTCCTGCATATTTAAGATTCATAGGGTTTTCAAATTTACCCGTAAGCATTACTCCAAAATGCAGATACTCTTCTCCTGTTAAAGAATCTTTCCCTATTGTTCCAATTTTTTGACCTTTTTTAACTGTTTTGCCTTGTGTATAAAGCAAGGTCCCAAGGTTGGAGTATACAAATTTATATTTTTTCCCGCTTGTTCCTTCTAAAATTATATTTTTTGACTGTCTATCCATTTCTCCTGCAAAAATAATTTTCCCATTATCTACAGCAAATACAGCAGTTCCTTCCTTTGCTGCAATATCTATTCCATTATGAAAATCAGTTTCTATACCTTTTTCAAGTATTTTCTGTCCGAATTTGTAAAGTATGCTCCAAACTCCTTTAACAGGACGTTCAAAGGTTACTTGTGTTACCACCGGCTTTTTAACCGTATTGGCTCCACTTTTATTTTGCTCTTTATCCTGTGATTTTGTTTGGCTCTTCTTTTCCCCGCTGTCTTTTTTAGTTTGTTCAATATCATTATACTCAATTTTGACCTTTACCTTTTTCTTTGTTTGTGCAGGTTTTTCTGACGATAAGGTGTTACCGGAAAAAACACTTACATCCTTAGCCTGTGTTTTCGCATCTAAAACTTTTGTTGTATCAGGAATTGCAGCCAATTCCTGTTTCGGTAGCAAATTATTTGCTGTAAGTTGTTTTGATACTTTAGCATAATCGTAAAAAAAGCCAATTGGATTTTTAACCTTGTTAATGCCATCAAAAACCCTTGAAATTTTGCCCCTGTCAAGCTCTTCCATCTTTCTTGAAATAGAAATAAAATCAATTTTAACCTTCATTGAATCCTCTACATACTCTATTTCCATATTTTCAAACTTGGGTTCAGGGTATTCTTTAGAAAAAGCTCTGAAAATTCCAATAAGCTTTGTATAATCTGTTATAAATTCTATTTTTATTGGTATTTTTACTAGCTTGTCCTCATCATCAATTCTTTTTATATCAGGTTGTATGCTTATTATTTTGTCTTTTCCGATAAGTTTTGTAAGTAAAATCAAGTTCATTAAAAGAGTCTTATCTGGTTCTTCATCTTTTTCTAGCTTTTTTATTTCTTTAATCTGAGCTTCAAGGTTTTGAATTTTTTGAGTTTGTTTTTCTCCTGAAGAATATTCATCTTTGATTTTAATAATATTTTGGGTAATTCCAGTATTTAAGAACCCTATATAATAATAAAATGCCACATTAATACCAAGCATTAATATTATTAATAAAAACAAAAGCAATAATTTTTTATTTATTTTCTTCTTATGTGTTTTCATTTTTTCTCACTTTCTGGTTTTTTAAGAAAAAATTTAATTTTAAAATTAATAACGTTATTCAAATTATCATAAACTATTGATTCATAGACTGTATTATAAATTCCATCAGTTTCCGTGAGTATTTCATAATAATTTACAAGGCTTTGATAATCCTTTGCCTGCCCTTCAAGTGTGATACTATCATTTTTTGAATCACTTTTAATTCTATTTATAAGTACAGTTTTTGGGGTTAATTCACCAACAAGTGAAAGAATATAATCATAGCGATTATATTCAAGCTTCACTCTTTGTGCAATTTTCCATTTGTTTTGACTATCTTTAAAAGAATTAAAAGCCTCATCCGAATTTAATCTCTTTTCAAGCTTTTGATTCTTTTTATTCATAGCTTCTTTTTTTGTCTCCCAATACTTCATTTCAGCATTATAATTATAATAATCATAAGCAAACAAAAAAACAAATGAAACGCTTATAAACAAAACTATCAAAGCAGCAATTGATAGTTTTTCAACTAATCTGCTTTTTTTAAGTTCAACCGGCAATAGATTATAGCTCATTATTATTTACCCCATGTACAAAGTCCGCTAGCTACAGCAGCTATGCTTTCTTCGACTCCAAAAGCTTCAACCTTTATATCCTGAAGCTCTTCAAGCATTATTTCAACATTACCTTTTGTATCACTAAATATCGCACATTTAGAAAGAGAAAAATCCTTAATTGAACTTTTAATAAATGCCATAGCCCTATCTATCTCCATTTTTAATTTTGGAACATCATAATTACAGGTTTCCAAGCATCTGTATGCTAAAAGAAAATTGTTTCTGTAAATAAATATTCCCACATATTCCTCTTCTCCATCATAATAAAAATACAAGATAAGATAATCATTCTTGTAATTTATTACTCGTCTTAAACTCTCCGAAATAATGTCAATAGCTTTAATGCTAACATTTCCTAAGCTCTTAACAAATTCTGCAATTTTTATTTTGGGAGCAAATACCGCATTTAAAAGCATTTTCCCTTGCATGTCATTTTTAATATAGTACTTATAAGAAATAACATTTTCAGCTACATCTATGCAAAGTTCCTTTGAAAGCTCACTAGTAATTGCCTTATCGAAATTTTTGAGTTTTCTCATATTTGTTTTTTCTATAAGAGTACTTACTTTTACGATTTCTGTAGGTAGTGTTATAATAAAATCTCGGTTTTTTAGCTTCATGCTTGAAATCGTCTCTGAAAATATTTTATTAAGATTTGCCTGATTATAATATATGCAGGAATAATCGCTTGCTTTTTTGAGAGATTCACATATTATAAATTTTTTGTTTAAAAATGCAACACCTACAGGCTCCAAAAAATATCACTCCTCCTGATAATCCCATTTGCTGTAATCTGAATTTAAGAAAATAGCATCTCTCTTAGCACTTTCATTTCTTTTAAAATAAATAACAACTTGCTTTAGATTAACATCAGGTCTTTCAAAAACCCCTTCATAAAAACCCTCTGCCAAGATATCTGGCGAATTGGCATCTTCTTTTCTAAACATTGAATTTCCTTGAAAAAAATACTCTATCTGCTTTGAACCTATAGTTAATTGCATACTTTGAGGCTCAATTGCTGTAATTACAATATCCTTGTCAAGGAAATCCCTTTCAATAATCATTTTTATATTAGATATGTCCTGATAATATTTCTGCCTTTCAGTTCCTGTAGCAACCTGTTTTTGAAAATTAGCAAAAATAACACAAACCGCAGGCATTAGAAGTGAAATTAATAATAAAACTATCAATATCTCTATAAGGGTAAACCCTTTATTTCGCATAGTCGTTACTCTTAACAAAGCCTATTAATTCAAGCTTTGATTCTGTTTTTTTACTTTCTACCGTAATAAAATACTTTTCATCTTCTCTTGTCGAATTTACTTTGAAATTATTTATTTCTTTTTCGCCTTCTGAATAAGTCATACTTTGGAGATTCTCATCTTCTTTTTGAACAGCATAAACTGCATTTGTAATTTCTGAAACCCTAAGGTTATTCAAATGAGTTTGAAATCCAAATAATGCAATAGGAAAGCTCAATATTGAAACTATTATAGTTGCCATAAAAACCTCTATAAAGCTCATAAAACACCTCAGTTAACCTTCAAAATATACTTTCCGATAAGCACTTGTTTTGTTTGGCTTTTGTATCCCAAATTCAATGTGAAATCTGCCGGAATAACCACGAAGCCTTTTTTATTAATATTAATGCTTGGTGTTGGAGAATCAAGGCTGCAATCTTGAGTAAAAACAATCTTATCCACTTCTACGCCGTCATTTAGAAAAGTTACTTGTCCGGCGTAGAAGTTGGCATCGATATCAGTATTATTATTAACACAATAAAGCTTATAATAATTTAACTTTGAAACCAACAAATAAGCATTATTTTTTAAAACGTTCCTGTTATATGTTTCAGAAAGAGATACAGAAACAACACTTGCAAATATTGTAAGAATCAAAACAACAATAAGAAGCTCAATAATAGTGAATCCGCTCTTTTTCTTTATCATAAACATATTGTCTCAAAAACCTTCTTATGGATTAGGATCAGCAACATAATACTGCTCATTTGCATCACCTGTAAGTCCACTGTCACCATCAATTACATTAACACAGGTAATTGTGCTGGTTGCAGTATCAGCAACAGAATCATAGTATGTAATACTTGTATCAGAAGCAAAATTTCCCAAGAAAACCTTGTTCACAGTATTTTTTCCAACATCAGGAGAAGCTTTATGCTTAACTAAAATATAACCCCATCCAGATGCACCTTGTGCTTTGCTGGTACTTGCCCATGGATTTGTAGGAAGACTCTTTAAAAAACCTTTGGTAACTAGCACAGATGTAGCATCAATTTTTTTATAATCGGCCGCAGCAAGTCCGGTTTCAATATCATAGCTATCAGCAGCAGCTTCTATTGCTGAAATATTTGAAGCATTTGCTGTTTGTCTTGCCTTTTCCTGTTTGGATGTGTAGATAGGAAGGACTATTGCTGTCAGAAGACTTAAGATAAGTATTACAATCAATAATTCAATAAGTGTAAACCCTTTGTTGCTTTGTAATTTGCTTTTTGTTATTAACATTAAAATTCCTCCTTAGTTATTTTAGTGAAGTAGAATTTGAAGCAAATACCTCCTTCCCATTTGTATAATATACATAAAAATCAATTTAATTTTGTCTAATTATGTCTAAATATGTTTCATTTTGTCTTAATTTCAAAACTTTATATTTTTTTTATTTTATCCGACATTTTTATATATGTCAAGCATGGGAGCCATTACAGAATATACAAGTACACCCACTATTCCACCTAATGAAATAAGTAAAATAGGATTTAAAATTCTAACCGCTGAATCAATACTCTGTCTTACCTCTTGATCAAGAAAATTAGAAACCTTTTTTAACATCTCAACCTTTTGACCACTTTTTTCTCCTACAATCATTACGTTAATAAGTAATTCATCAAATATTTCTTTAGACATATGCGTGCTGATTTGATCTCCCTTTATGACCTCATTCTTTATAAGTAAAAGGTTTTCCTTAACAAATCTATTATTAAACATATCTACCATTAAATCAATTTCTATAAGAAGATTTACAGCAGCATGATCAAGTATGCTCATTGTGTTTGCAAAATCAACTGATGTAACTTTTTTGAATATTTCTCCTAAAATTGGAAGTTTAAATTTTGCTCTATCAACAAATGATGCCAATGGTCCTGTTACTAAATATCTTATACCAAAGAAGGAGGCAACCAATAGAATAATCAGCGACAAATAGTAGTTGCTAATAAAGTTCGAAAACATTAATAATGTCTTCGTAAAAGGATTTAATTCAATACCAAAACTCTGAACAACTGGCAGCATTTTTGGTATTGCAACAACTGTTATTATTGTTGTAATTATTACTCCAAAAACCAATAACATCACAGGATACGCAGTAACTGATTTTATCTTTCTTTCCAATTGACCTTTATTAGCAAAATAATCATACAGCGATTCAAAGCATTCTGAATAATTTCCCGTTCTTTCTCCTACAGCAATAATTCTTGAAAATATCTCAGGAAATTCAGCATACCTTCCTATACTTTCACTAAGACTTGCTCCTGTTACTATATCCTTATGTATAACCTGTATTATATTTTTAAAGCTTCCTTTTGTCTGTCTTTCTGCAATCTCAAGAGATGCTACTAGGTCAAGCCCTGCTCCTAACATATGTGCCATGCTGTTGCAAAAAAACATAAGTTCCTTATTCGAAAACTTCTTTGTCTTGAAAAAAAATCTGCCTCTGTTTTCTTTTAAAGATTCGATTATGAAGTCATCACTTTCAAGCCTTTCAATAACCTCTTCCTTTGAATCCGCCTCAAATTCCTGTTTTACATATTCTCCTTTTTTGTTAATTCCTGAAATATTGAATCTCATCACAAATATCCTTTCAAGAAATCAAATCTTTCTAAATTTTAATACATTTTTTGAAATTCCGAGGGTCATAAGCAATTCATCATAATGTGCCTTACCCTGCAATACCTTTTCTAGACCATCCTCATACATTGTTTTTACAGCTTTTTTCTGTTCTCTAATGCTTCTTATATCTGATATTGCTATATAATCTCTTATTTCGGTATCGATTTGGAGAAATTCAAAAACAGCGATTCTGCCATCATGTCCAAGATTATCGCAGAAAGAACATCCCTGCGGCTTTTTAATTTGTGCTTTTGATAAATCAATTTTCGGATGAATACTTTTAATAAATTCAATACTTTCATCGTCATCTACGCAACACTTAGAACAGAGCTTTTTGACCAATCTTTGAGCAATAACCAATTCAAGAGAGTCTGCTATGAGATATGCAGGTACTCCCATATTTAAAAGTCTTGCAATTACTCCATATGTATCTGTCGTATGTAAAGTCGAAAGCACTAAATGTCCTGTTATACTTGCCTTTACAGCTATATCAGCAGTTTCATTATCTCTTATCTCTCCCAGCATTATAACATTGGGATCCTGCCTTAATATTGCTCTTAATGCCTGTGCATATGAAATATTTGGTGAAACCTTTATCTGATTTGTTCCCGGAAGTCTTATCTCAACAGGATCTTCTATTGTTACAATGTTTATATCCGAATTTACACCCTCACTGTTTAAATAATTTAGTGAAGCATAAAGAGTGGTTGTCTTGCCTTCTCCTGTCGGAGCAGTTATGAGTATCATTCCTCTTCTCTTATTAAGTGCAGTTATTATGATATTTCTGTTTTCATCAGTAAGTTGAAGATTTTCAAGATCTATAACCGAAGTGCCTGACCCCAGAAGTCGTATTACCATTTTTTCGCCATTAATGGTAGGTATAGTAGAAACACGCATATTAATATATCCATTATTAATTTTGAACCTGATTTCCCCATCCTGCGGCTCAAATTGCTTGGCAATATCTAATTTTGAAAGTATTTTTAATCTGGAAACAACCTGTTTATGCCACGAACGCGGAAACTTTGATTTTGCGTATAGAGTTCCATCAATACGGAATCTGATAACTGAATCCTGATTAAATTGAGGTTCAACATGTATATCACTCGTATTTTCTCTTACCGCTTTTTCAAGTATATTGTTTACATACTTAACAAGAGGAGATTCGGTTGACATGATATCAAATTCTTCGTCATCCAAATCCTCTTTGTATTCTTCTTCTTCCTTATAATAATATGTAAAGTGTTTATCTAAAAAGGTTAAAATTTCTTTTTCTGTGCCAATACATATCTCAATCTCTTTAACCTTATAAAAATCTTTAATATAATCTATTGTTCGATAATTATAGTATTTTTGGATTACTATTCTTAGTTTTTCATCTTGTTTTTGAAAGGGAATTACTAAAAAATGTCTCATGTAGTTTTCATCAAAAGACTTAATAAGATTTAAATCTATATTATCTTCCTGTGAGATATTTACTCTTTCATATCCTTCTTGCTCTGCAACAACATCAGCAATGTTTTCCTCTGTTATTTTTCCCATTTCAGCGAGTATTTCTCCCAACTGCTGGCTTGTCTTCTTTTGTTGTTCAAGAGCCTCATTAAGAATGCTTTCAGTAATCAAACCCTTTTTAACAAGCAGCTCACCTATCTTATACCTCTTTTGCTGCTTCAAAGCTAACTGCAAGTTTTCTGGAGTTATTATATTTTCTTTTAAGAGGATTTCTCCAAGCATTAATCTTCTTTGCAAAACTCTTCCTCCTTATGGCGAATTGGGTTGGCTTTTTAATAGTTGTGGTGCTTCAGTTCTTTAAGGGCTTTAACTGTAAACTGGTCACTGTCAACTATAAACTGTTTGAAATGGGTGAGTTGTTATTTGGCTAGTACCGAAACATTCTTCTCTGTTTCATTTCCAACTACATCTTTTATACTTATTGTAATAAGGCTGTATTCATTTAATGTTAAATCACTTAGCTCTACATTGAAATTTCTTGATGTAGTGGTTGTCTCCGCAACTACTACATCATTATTTACGGCAATGCTATAAATAATCTTTTTTGAAGCTTTTTCGTTAATATTTACTCTGAATTTGAATACTCCACTTTTTGCAATCATAGAACCATCTGTAGTTTGCAGCGACAAGGTCGGTGCAGTAGTATCAATAAACAATTTCTTTGATAGAATCCTACTCTCCCTATCTGCCGCATTTTGGAATTGATAAAATACCGACTTTTCACCATCATTACCGCCAATAAAAGTAATCTGTTTAGTAAATTCATTCCCTAAAACTTCCTCATAAGGCGACCAGCTAATGCCATCAAGACTAACTCTGACCTTCTTAACATTGACAAGCTGAGTAAGATACAATTGAAGACTATTACTATTTGTATAACTTATTCCGTCATCAACTACAATCAAGCTTCCCCCGCTCCCTTGGACAGAAGCATCAGCAGAAGAATACGCTTCATCTTCAATTATGTTTATTATTGCAGTGTCTTGTGTTCCAAGCTCTGCTCCTTCTGTAGGATTTTCTAGCGTGAGATTGATTGTTTTGTCTCCTGCAAATACTCCATTATCAATTATTACCACAGTAAAGGTTTTGCTTGATTCTCCTTCCGAAAAATTCAAAATTCCGCTGGTTGCTGTATAATGCACTCCCGCTGTACCGGTACCATTACTTGTCTCATAATCCACTCTCGTTGTACCCGAAATATTCTCTGTCCTTGTAACATTTATTGTAACAGCACTGCCATTTTCATTTACAGTATAAGCATCACTACTAAACTGAACCTTTGCTATTGTACTTGGTTCGTCATCCAGTATTTTTAATTGTGCCGTACCTTGATCTCCAATTTTTGCTCTTGTCCCGGGATTGCTTAAAGAAAGATTAACAATCTTTGTCCCTCCATAAATTGCATTGTCTGTTATGTTAATATTAAAAGTTTTACTTGCTTCTCCATCTGCAAATCTCAAGGTTCCACTTGCCGCTGTATAGTGTACTCCGTTTAAAGCAGAACCATCACTTGTCGCATATTCAATTTGGGTATCGCCTAAGATATTATCTGTTCTTTTTACTGTTATTGTTATACTACTTTCGTTTTCATCAACACTGTAAGTTTCATTACTAAAACTAATTGATGCAAGGAAACAAACAGAATTCGACCCTTCAGAAAGTGAATTCAGATAACCATTTTCTCCAACTGACATAATATATGCTTTGTATGTTTTTTCATTTACTATATCTGCTCCCGCAATATCTTTAACCGCTTGCGTAACTACTACTGTATGTGCTCCATTTATTTCACTTTTTGCTTCAGCTTTATATTTTGTCGAATCAAGTCCAGAAGCAACCGCCAATGTAAAACTATTTACCTGATAAGATGGCACAATAAAAATTCTGTAGCCGGTTATATAAGTTTCATCACCTGTTCCATTGAATTTGACTGATATTTCACGTCTGGTTTCATTACCAATATCTGAAGCCGTTGGTGCAGAAACCGCAAGCACTTCCAGCACATTAATATTTAGTACTTGTATCAATGAACTCTTATCAATTATAGAATTATCTCCTAATTGACCTTTATCATTGTTCCCGCCCGTCCACACTCTTCCATCTATTCTTAATACTGCTGTATGATTTACTCCTCCTGCTATTGCCACAACTTCTGTTATTGCAGTATTTCCAACTGATTCTTTTACCTGTACTGGAGTATTTTTTTGGATTACAGTACCATCTCCCAATTGCCCTTTATCGTTATTACCCCATGCCCATACTGTTCCATCTCTTTTTAAAGCTATTGTATGCTTTGCTCCTCCTGCTATAAAACCAGTGTTGTCTATACCACTAACCTGTACTATTGTAGGTCTATCAATTACTGTTCCATCTCCTAATTGTCCTTTATCATTATTTCCACATGCCCATACTGTCCCATCTGCCTTTAATGCTATTGTGTGATTTGATCCTCCTGCAATTGCTATTGCCCCAGTTAAAACACTCATCCGAACCGGTGTTATTCTCTGTTCTGCAGTTCCATCTCCTAATTGACCCTTGTCATTGTTCCCCCATGTCCATACCGTTCCATCATCCTTTAATGCTATTGTATGTTTTGCCCCTCCTGCTACAGACACTATTCCTGTTAATCCAGTTACCTGTACTGGATTATTTCTATTAACTACGGTATTATCTCCCAATTGTCCATTACTATTTAATCCCCATGCCCATACTGTTCCATCTCCCTTTACAGCTATAGAATGATTTTCTCCTCCTGCAATTGCGGTAATTCCAGTCAAGCCAGTTACCTGCACTGGAGAAATCCTTTGTGCTACAGTACTATCTCCCAGCTGTCCATTAGTATTTAATCCCCATGCCCATACCGTTCCATCTCTTTTTAAGGCTATTGTATGACTTCCTCCAGCCGCTATTGCCGAAACCTTCGTCAAACTGCTTACTTGTACCGGTATATTACTCTGAGTAGTAGTACCATTTCCCAATTGTCCATTTTCGTTATTTCCCCATGCCCATACTGTTCCGTCTGCCTTTAAGACTACTGTATGAGCTAATCCTCCTGCTAACTGCTTAATCATATTGTTTGCCTGCGTTAGAAATTTCTTCAAATTCAAGCTGGATACCTGTACTAGTGTATACCTGTTTGTTGTAGTACCATCTCCCAGTTGACCATTAGCATTATATCCCCAGGTCCATAATGTTCCATCTGCTTTTAATGCTATCGTATGATTTGCTCCTGAAGCTATTGCAATTGCTCCATTTAAATTACTTACTGTTATCGGTGCATTTCTTTGGGTTGCTGTGCCATCTCCCAGCTGTCCATATTCATTGTATCCCCACGTATATGCTGTTCCATCCGTCTTTAAAACTGCTGTATGTGCCTGTCCTGCCGATATTGCAGCAATACCGCTCAAGCTGGTTATCTGGGTAGGTGTAATTTTTTGGACTGTGGAATTATCTCCTATTTGACCATTTGTATTTAATCCCCATGTCCATACTGTTCCATCATCCTTTAATGCTACTGTATGATTTGCTCCAGCTGCTATTGCGATAACTCCGGTAAGATTGCCCGTGCCAGCTGTATCTTTAACTTGTACCGGAACAAGGCTTTGAGACACAGAATTAATACCTAACTGACCATTGGTATTCAATCCCCATGCCCACACTGTTCCATCCTTTTTCAGCGCTACTGTATGATCCGTCCCTGCTGCTATTGCTGCAACTCCGGTTAATCCAGTTACATTTACCGGCGAACTTTTCGAGCCTACAGAATTATCTCCCAGCTGACCATTGGTATTTAATCCCCATGTATATACCGTTCCATCACTCTTTAATGCTATTGTATGATTTGCTCCTCCTGCTATTGCTGCAACTTCAGAAATAAAGCCACTCCCTCCTACACCTTTTACTTGTACCGGCGTATTCCTCGAAGTACCTGAAGCATCACCTAATTGATAACTTGAATTTAATCCCCAGGTCCATACCGTTCCATCACTTTTTAATGCTACTGTATGATTTGCCCCTGCCGCTACTGCCGTAATTTCAGTAAGGGTTGCAGTCCCTGCCGTATCTTTTACTTGTACGGGAACAATACTTTGCGTTGTAGAATTATTTCCTAATTGACCATTGGTATTCAATCCCCAGGTCCATACCGTTCCATCACTCTTTAATGCTACTGTATGGGTTGCTCCTCCTGCTATCTGCCTTGTCATATTCTCTCCGGTGGAAAGAGCTTGCAGTAGATTCATATCAACTACCTGTACTGGCGT
>Ga0074198_1000892_pt1 | contig 24707 bp, 22 predicted proteins | sample EPASupsiteSAE323_FD_64527 | JGI IMG/M metagenome (GOLD analysis project Ga0074198, IMG submission 64527) | Bioremediated contaminated groundwater from EPA Superfund site, New Mexico - Sample SAE3-23 | ecosystem: Environmental > Aquatic > Deep subsurface > Groundwater > Contaminated ...
GGCGTTCTTCCTATCCGCCAATGCCAGATTATAGAGATACCTGCAAGTATCAAGAGTCAAGTCTAACGAAGCTTCTTGTTGCTTGTTAGGGTACATCCTGAACTTGTAGGCAGTCTTCATCCCAGTTCCTACTCCATCAAAATATCTATGGACCCATAACTAGATATCGATTTCGCTCAAGTTCAATAGCATTAGGCACGACATTCATCCCGCCCCCTGAAGGGAGCGGGTCTTCTGCCTGCTTTTCTATAAGTCCGGGAAATGAAAAAAGAGGCTCCGGGCTCGATTGGTCTTTTGGGAACATGGCTAATCCGGTGAATGCACCCGCTGCGCCTGGAACGTGCATGAATCGATCAAAAAAGATTTCTTCATGTACAGCATATATCTTTATGGGTGAGACCATTTCAACAGTAGGCATTGACGGCGATTTCCTCTCAGGGTTCAATATACCGGGGGCTAATGAATATTTTTTGGGGCTCAAGATCCTCATTGCACTGCTTGTAATCCTGTTTATAGCATGGAAGCTGCATTTCCTGAGCATATCGAGATGCTGATATCTGAAAGCCTTTTCACCGGCAGTTTGCCGCAGTACAGCCATATTTCCCGGCCAGACTGAAGGACGCAATCAGAGATTGTCCTGTCCCGGTTCTCTTAAATTAATCCAGTATCAGTCCATTGGGAAAATTTTAAGATGTTTGAGCGAATATCATCTTAAATGGAGCCTGCGCCTATGAAAAGCATATTACGAATTTCCTGCCCCATTTTGCTGCTCGTGCTGTCAGTGGCGGTGCATGATTGCATCGGAATGGATTACAGAGATGAAAAGGACCAAAGCATGACGAAAGTCGATAGCGTTCCGGTGGGCGATATCAATATCGCTTATAAAATCCTGGGTCAGGGAGAACCGATTGTCCTGATCATGGGCTACGGCTCGACAATGGATATGTGGGACCCTCTTTTCCTGGATAACCTCTCCAGCAAATACGAGCTGATAATATTCGACAATCGCGGCATGGGAAATACCACAGCTTCGCCCGGGAATTTTTCCATTGCCCAGTTTGCCAATGACACCGCAGGCCTTATGGATGCATTAGGCATAGAGAAGGCCCATATACTGGGCTGGTCCATGGGGTCGTTCGTGGCTCAAGAGCTGGCCATCCGCTATCCGGAGAGAGTGAATGGAATCATTTTATATGCAGGCGATTGCGGTGGAAAAGATGCGGTTTTGCCTTCTCCCCAGACTCTAAAGGATCTGGCCAACACGTCGGGGTCCCCGGAAGAGAGAGGCATGAGGCTACTCAACCTTCTCTTCCCAAAGGAATGGTTGTCCAAGCAGCCGGCCTTTTATAAGTGGTTCCCGATACCCAAAGAGACATCGCTTCCAGAGAACATCGAACGCCAGGTGCAGGCCATTGCAGCATGGCCGGGTTCATGCAACCGGCTCGGCTCGATAAAGTCGCCTGCACTTATAGTCACCGGCAAGGAGGATGTCATAGCGCCTCCCGAGAATGCGTTTATTCTTGCCCAGAGGATAAACGTCTCCTGGCTGGTTCAGTTTGAAGGGGCCGGCCACGGCCTTATGTATCAGTATCCCGACCGGCTTGCCGGAATTGTCTCTGGCTTTATCGAACTGTCCAATTAGGATCGGAGGAAAAGGGACTCCGATCGCTCACCTTTTTTAGTGCCCGGCGGCTTACTTGCCGAAATAGCACCAAATCCGAAGTCACATCAAAAGGATTATTGATCTAAAGGATTGATCAAGAGAATATCACTGATCAAGAGGATTATTAAACGCGATTCAAGCTATGTCGGCTGGCCGATATCATCTAAAAGGGGTTTGCAGGGAATGACCGATCGCATCAAGGAACTTGAGGCAGCCGCGTTAGCCATTGATCCCGCATCCCTGGAAGCGGCCAAGGCAGCCATCACCGAATCCTGCCAGGAGTACATCCGCTGGGCAGATCTATTTTCCCGGCGCTTGGAAACGGTGGAGCCTTCCGGGCTGCACAAATTTGCCCGCGCTTTAGTGCTCACCATGCTCGGCCATCTGCCCACCCGGCCCGGCACTTGCCCTTTTTGCATCCAGTATGGACGGGATAAAAGCTGCCAGGGGTGCGGCTACGGAGTGACGCACGGGCGCTGCGATTCTGATACTTCTGCATTCAGTCGATTCATCGAGGCGTTTATGGAATTGGGAAGGGTCGTCTATCAGGATATAACAGCAAACGATGCGGCGAACGAAACCGGATCAGATAGAGAACGCGAATCTTCACGCGAATCCTGCTGCCATCCCATGAATTCCAAGCAGCAGCTCTGCGAATTCATCGCTGCCACCACCGAATCTGCAAGACTGATGCAAAAAGATCTGCCGACACTCAGCACCATGAAACTCATGGAGAAGAAAGCAGCATACCTGGATCACATGATAAGCCTGATTCCAATAGGCTTTTTTTCTGCAGAGGTATGTGAGCAGCGCAGGATCGTGTTAGAGGCGCTGGAAGACTACTGGTGAAAATGCACTGCATGTGAAAATGCAGGCAAATCGCTGGAAAGACAAGGTTGCGTTTTAGGAGGCAAGGTTGCGTTTGGGAGGTTAGTTTTTGGGGCTTTTGTCGTGCATGGTGAAATCGATCAAAAAATAAAAACCCAAGCTCCCGGAAGAGTGGGCGCAAAGTTTTGGTGCTTCAATGATTTTTCGTTGCATTTTTTCATATAGGCTTCAATGAATTCTGTTTTGGCATCATTTTCGGCATTTTTTAGCTTAAGTATTCTATTTTTGGATTTCATGATGCGATAATATCTTTATAGGCACATATTGCCTTGCGGATGGATTGCGAACGGACATATTTGTAGTTATTTTTTGAAATAGGGGCAATTGCATCGAGATAGCCGGTTTGATGCGCCTACCAAATCCGGGAGCTTAGGTTTAGAATATGATTTTAGAATATGATTTTAGGATATATAATTTATTTTAAATTTTAAGGACCATTGTGCTGCATTCATAAAAATGGTATGGAAAAGTAGCCCGGCTAGGATTCGAACCTAAGTCAAGAGGTCCAGAGCCTCCTGTGATTGACCGCTACACTACCGGGCTTCGCCTCTAACCTTGCAGCAGGTGGTTATTAATCTATCGATCCGTCGACGACGCCCGCCGCAGGGCAACTGAGGAGCGCCACCCACCCGCCGGATTGCAAATCCTCTCTTCCAAGCTGCAAAGACGTCAATGGTCGGCGAACAGTGCGGCCCCGGAGAAATTCGCCAACTCCATCCAGTTCAAAGCCCAGGTTCGGGGTCCGGTAGTGCATGGGAACAGCCACCGCCGGACGAAGCTGTCTCATCACCTCGTCCGCTCCGGCGGCGTCGATGGTGTATTTTCCGCCCACGGGCAGGAAGAGCAGATCCACCGGCCCGACGGCATCAACCTGAAAAGGGCGGAGCGGCTCGCCGATGTCTCCCAGATGACAAATTCGGATTGCATCCATCGTGAAGCAGAAGATGGTGTTTTGGCCGCGCTCCCTGCCGCCTGCATCGTCGTGGCTTGATTTTATGCCCAAAAAACGGATGCCGAGAGCCTCGTGGATGCCCGGCCCCCGGATCACCTGCGGATGGCCCAGGACACCGGCGACGTTGTTATGATCCGGATGTTCATGGCTCACTGCAACTATGTCGGAACGAATGCGCGGAAACGGATAGCCGACCTCTTCTCCAAGAAAGGGGTCTAAAATAACAACCACGCCGCTTTCCGCTTTCAGGCAAAAGCAGGAATGTCCAAGCCACGTTGCTATCATAATAGTAAAAATGCACATTCAAGCTAATTGCTCTTGTCGATTCGCGCATCAATGACGGCATGAACCACGCCGGGCGAGTATTTCTTAACCCGGATGCACTGCAAGATTTCCGCCTTCCGTCCCAGTGCGAGGGCGGCATTGGTCACATCCTGCACGGCGGCATCCGGGAAGCTCCTGGAAGGAATGGTCTGATGATAATGGAGCACGCCGCCCGGTCGCAGGGCCGAGATTCCCGTCTGCAGATATTTGTCGGTCACCTGGACCATGCCCATCACCACTCTGTCGGCCACTCCCCGCGGCGTAACCCTGGCGCAGTCTCCCAGAACCGGCTGGACGATATCCTCCACATGATTGAGGGAGATGTTCTTGCAGAGGAATTCGAAGGCTACCGGATTCAGCTCGATGGAGAGAATTTGGCGAGGACGGGCGTGCACCGCCATTTGCAGTGTGAAGTAGCCGATTCCGGCGAACATGTCCACCACGAACTCGCCCTTCCCGAAGCGGCTCATGCGCATGCGCTCCGACAGGTTGCCCGCGGAGAACATCACCTTCGCGGCATCAAGCTCGAAGAGCACTGCATTCTCCTTGTGAACGGTTTTCGTCTCCGTGCCGGCAATGGCTTCTCTCTTCGGTTCGCGAAGCTGCCCCTCGATGCCCCAGTCGCGTAAGACCGTCTTGCAGCGAGGATAATAATCCAGGAGAGCCTGCCCAATTCTGGATTGATAGGGTGCGAGATCGGGATGAATCTTGACGACTAATATATCTCCCAGAATGTACCAGCCGCGAGGAAGCAGGTCGATGCATTGGGGCGGCAATTCTTCGGCCAAGGATTTGGCGAGATTGGGCGAGCCCCTGTAAAATAGCGGCTCGTCCTGCCGGACAATGTCCCGGCCAGAGATCGGCTCAAGGATGGGAATTTCCACGCAACCGTCTCTTTCCAGGACCTTGCGGCTTTTGTCCAGAAGGCCGCGAGAAATGATCTCCTTCAGGGTCGCATCCGCATCGATCCTTCGCGCCCTGGCCGCCAGGTTAGCCTTTCCGGTTGAAGCTCTGCTCAAAGCTGACTCCTTCCGCGGTTAGGTTGAACATCAGTATGAGGGAGTCGTTCTTGCGCGTCACGAAATAGTCCTTTCCGTGCACCACAAGGCTGCTGTCATAGCCGGAGGGCGTTGCCAGGTCGAGGCTCACAGGGATCGTCGTCCAGTTGCCCATCAGGTAAATTTTAACATTGGCATCGCTGCTGGAGTTCAATCGCACCGCAGTATTCTTGGAATGCGAGATCGTGACCGTGCCCCCTCGCGAGCTTATGCTCTGGTCGATGTTCTGCGGGAGCAGCATCTCCATATCGCTTGGAATTGCTTCGGGATTGCTGATGTCCAGCCCGAGATAACTCTCATTGCTGCTATTGGAAAGGTAAGCGGAATATCCAACCAGGACCGGCTCGCCGGGCTTCATGGGGCCGCCTGCAAAGAATATTGCAGCCCCGGCCACCAGCAGGACCACCAGACCCGCCAGTGCGATCATCATCGGCTGCGGTTTGAATCCTGATTTTTTGGGTTCGGCGTATTTGGAATCGGGCTTCTTCGGCGCTGTGGCAGCGACGAAACTCGCCTCTCGCGACGGTTGTACCTGTTCGGCCTTTGTCGGTGCGATCTCGGGCGGAGCCGTCGGCGCAGGAGTTGCGGCGGGCGGCTGCGCGAGCGTTTCATCTATCTCCGCAAAAGCCTCAGGGACATGCTGCGGATAGGAAACCGGCATTGAGGCCGGCGCATCGGAAACCGGCGATGCGTGCGGCTCTTTTTGCGCATCGATCTCTTTTGGGATCGGCGCAATCTCCAAAGCTTCCTTCGTCTCCTCTTTCTCAGGTTCCGTGATTTTGTCGGCAGGTAACGGTTCCGGCTCAGGGGGAGAGGGCGTCTTTCTGCGGGTGGGCATCACCACCGCGCCCTCCTCTAAGTTCAAAATGAGGTCCGTGTAGGTTCCCGTGACGTCAATGAACTTCAGCGCGCGGGGAACCAGGTAGGAGACGCCGGAGATCTTTACCTCCTCGAAGAACTCCGTGTTCTTCATCAAGCGGTCCTTGAAGGCGTAAACGGCTCCGCTCTCCATCTTGGCATCTATCTCGCTGAGGCTGGGGAAGCGATCCTCCTGCGCGGCCAATTCCTTGGTGGCGACCACGTATGCCTCGAAGAAAACCCGGCTCATTCGGTTGAGACGATTGGTGTAGCGCCTATCGAAGAGAAAGGAAAAACTTTCTCCTTTGAGCTGCAAGCTCTCTTCTCGCGAGTGCCGCCAGGCTGAGAAAGAGACGTCCATCAGAGGTGCATATCTCCGAACCAAATAAGTATTTTATGTCTAGTCGCCTGCAGGCTTCGGGGAATGGTCGTGCTTCGAGAAATGGTCATCTCGGTCAAGTTAGCGGCATCAAACGACTGGTATGTCTCATATCAATCTCGTATGACAGGTATCTTTAAATCTCGCCGGCTAAAGAGCAAAATGCTGATGAAGCATTTGGGAATAGTACCTATTATTCTGCTCCTGGAAGTGGGGTTCATTGGTGGGCTAGCGGGTGCTGAGCTGACTGCCAGCCAGCAGGTACCTTCCCCGGCAGCCGTCGGAGACACCGTGATGGTGACGGTCTCGCTGGTTTACAACGGGATCAATTCTACGGAGGCCGTGATCACGCCCAATCTTCCCGGCGGCGTGGTGAGCGATATGCCCGGCAGCCAGACGTCTGAGCTATATCCTGGGGCCCTCTTACCTGTCAGCTACCCCATCCGGGCCGAGCAAAGTGGAACATATTGGATCGCCACTCAGATTGCCTATAGCGATGACGGAACTTGGCGCAGCCTGCAACTGGAAGCTCCCTTCACGGCTACCGGCGGAGTAACCAGCGAACCCCAGATAACACCCGGCGGCGTGACTCCAGGCGCTACCATGCCTGGCGGAATAACGCCCGGCGAAGTTACTCCTGGTGGGGTTGTAACGCCCGGCGGCGTTGTTCCCGGTCCAGGCGAACCGATGCCGGGCAATGGAACATTCGAAGGTGGAATGCCGGACGATGGCCGTTCCGGGCATCCGGACCGAAGGAATGACGGTGGCTGGCTTTCGGGCGAGCCCGGCAGCGGCGGAGAACCGGAAGGAAGGTCCTGGCTGTAGAACCGCAGGTGCATGTAAAGAGCAAGCTGAGATAAGTCGCAAAATCCCAGGCAATTCGAGCAAATCTCATTGAGCGTCTGGGCTATTTTGGATGAACATCTAGGCTATTTTTTATTTTGGTTCTATCCGATGCCGTTCTTCTTGCAGCTCTTTCAGACAATTCGAATTTTGATCATCTTTTTATGATCTTATTATGTCCAGGTCTGCGCGAGTGAACAGCGCCTGAAGCTTTAAGCCCTTCTCCAAGATCGCCTCTCTTCCACCCTCCTGTCGGTCCAGGATGGTCAGAGCCTGCACAGGCTGGTATCCGGCGGCGGCAATGCGCTCCACGGCGCGCAGCAAAGATGCGCCGGAGGTGACCACGTCCTCGACCACCGCTACCTTTGCGCCCTTCTCCAGTGCCGGCCCCTCCACATAGCTCATGGTGCCGTGCTTCTTGGGCTCTTTTCTCACAATCAGGGCGGCGACGTTTCTCTTCTCCAGATGGCTCACGACGGCTATGGATGAGACGATCGGGTCAGCTCCTAACGTGAGGCCGCCCACGGCTGACACATCCGGTCCGATCATGTCCAGCATCAGCCTGGCGGTCAGGAATGCACCTTCCGGAGTCAGAGTCACGCGTTTGCAGTCGATGTAGTAGTCGCTCTTGCGGCCTGATGATAGGGTGACTTCTCTGATCTCCAGGGATTTGCTCTTCAAAAGCTCCAAAAGCCTCTCTCTCTCGCTTGCCATTATTCTTTGTCTCCTCTTTTCCTAAATCAAGCTCGTCCGGCACGGATAATAATTTTCGCTTCCATTCTCCGGCTCTCGGTATTTTCTGCTGCTATCTCTGCCGGCCAGCTCGCCTTTTTTCCATGGATTTATCCACGGATTTGATCTCTCCCAGCAGCCCCAGATTTGTGCCGTCCAAGAGAAATATGCGCGTTCGATCAAGGTCGGCAACCGTCAAGAGAGGGCCGCGCAGCTCTTCGCAGGGCTCGTTCAGGGGCAGGCCGCCGCACAGGCTGTTGAAGGCGGGCGCGATGATCAATTCCGCCTCAGCGGCAAATCCGTACTGCTTTTGAACGGTTTCAGCCAGCAGGGGCGCTCTGGCCCAGACGGGCCTTGCCGGGGCGGAGCCGATGGGCTCTTTTAGCCGGATGGCCGGATGCAGGTGTCCCGCCACCAGCAGCTTCGAGCGCATAACATTTTCGTCCGGCCAGGTGTGGCCGTGGAAGTAGCCCACGCCGTCCAGGACGAAGCCTGATGAGGGCCGCACCCGGACGCCCGGCGGGGCCATGTCCGCCAGGTTGCTGTCGTGGTTTCCGGGAACGACATCCACCTTGACCTCTTTCGTGAGGGCGCGCAGAAATTCAGGGATCTCTTTTCGCTCCTGCCAACTGGTCCTGGGAACATTGTGCTTGACGTCTCCCAGGAGCAGCAGCCGGTCCGGCTTGATCTCGGCCACATGATCCCGCAGCCGCGCCAGGATTTTTGGAGTCTGGCTGGGGATACTGACACCGCCCAGCCACAGCTCGAACTCCAGGCCCAAATGAAGGTCGGCAGCCACCAAAACCCGCTGCTCACCCGTCACCAGAAGCAAGGGGGCGTTGAAGACGGGCTGGATCAATCCCTGAGCCTCGCAATGTCTTCCGCCAGCTCTTCCAGGCTTGTGGCCACGCAGCGGCAGGAGTGCTCTATCATTAGATTGACCTTTGACTGATCTGACTCGCCGGCGCGGCGAAAATCCGTGCGCAGCCCAAAGACCTGCTTTCCCTGAGAATAGAAATATCCGACCTCCCAGGCAGTGCCGTCGTCCACCTGGGGGCCGTCCAGAATGGCCACCATTTGGTCGCACTCCGACAGCGCGAGCAAGTTGGCCTGGAAGATCTCCGCCGTCGCCGTCGAGCCTGAGGCAATCTCATGAGGCCAGATCACCTCAACGTCCAGCCGCTCCTGCAGAAAGCCCTTTGCCTTCTTTCCCCAGTCGATCTCTCCTTGGGAAAAAAGCGGCCCGGAGAGGTAGATCCTATGCCTCAATTGCAGCCTCGCAAGATGCCTCTTTGCTCCTCAATCTTCAGGACGCTGCAGCTTCCTTCAGCCTGGATTTCACCAAATCGCGGTCGAGGCTGGCCAGGAACCACCCTACCTTTGGTCCCTGCCGGTCGCCGAGGAATGCCAGGTAGATGGCCTGGAAGAACTTCTTGGAGTCCAGGGAGTTCTCCTTCGCCACAGTGTAAACCAGGTCGTGTATCTCTGCTGCCGTCTTGTCGTCGATCTGCTCGGCCAGGACGCCCAGAGCCTTTCGCTCTTCGGGGGTCAGATTGTTTACCGCAGCGGGAAGTGCCTCCTGTACTTGGAACTTGACGTAGGCCGGAGCGTACTTGTCAAGCCAGGTCTGAGCATTGCGCGCCCGGCCCAGGATCTCGTCGCGCCGGGAAACGACATCGTAGCCGGACCTGGCCAGGGCCTTCAAGAGGATGTCTTCGTCGCCGCGAGCGATCTGCACGGCGGTGACCATGTGCCGGAAGGGTATCTCAAATGGCCCGCTCTTGCTGATATTGGAGAGTTCGATAGCTCGCTCGTCGCCTTTCCTCTGGTCGTACTCATCCACCAGGGAGAGCAGGGGCAGTGCCGGGTCGAACTCGATGTGCTTCTCGGGCTTGTTGCGGATGATCAGGTAGCGCAGGACTTCCGGAGGCACGACGTCCAGCATCTCCTGGATGGTGACGACGATGCCGGTGGAGCTGTGCATGGCACCCACGCCCTTGAGGTGAATCCACTCGTAGACCATCGGGAACGGGGCGGGGTAGTGGTAGATCTCCTCGCTGATGCGCTTCCCGGTGTCGTAAGAGCCGCCAGCCGTGGCGTGGTCTTTGCCGAAGGGCTCTACAGTGACCTTGAATATGGGCCAGCGGGCAGGCCAGTCCACGCGCCATACCAGCTTTCCGCCGCCGCTCATGGAGACGCTTCCCCTGGAGCCGCACTGGCATTCGTAGTCCACTGTCTCCCTGTCCAGGTCAAAGCTCGTGACGTGGGTCGTGTTGGTCCGCCCGCAAGCGGAGCAGATGGCGTCAAACGGGCTCCAGCCCGCCGGGACCTCCCGCCCGGAAACCTCTTTCAGGATGCGTGCGATGTCGTCCTTGTGCTGCAATGCCGTCTTGATGGCATCGACATATTTTCCTTCCTTGTAGAGCACGTCGGCCCGGTAGACCTCCGGCTTGATGCCCAGACGCTCCATGCTCTTCAGGAATGGGTTAAGGAAATGGTCGGCGTAGCTGCCGCAGCATCCCGTGGGGCAGGGAATCTCGGACAGCGGCTTGCCGATGTGCTCGTTGAAGCTCTCCGGCAGGAATGGGTAGAGCCTGCGCAGTCGGTCGTAGGTATCGGCAATGTAGATCAGCCGCGCCTCGACGCCTCTGTCCAGCAGCGCCCGGTAGACTGCTTCCGCAGTCATGACCTCGCGCATGTTTCCGATGTGCACGGGACCCGATGGGGTTATTCCCGTGGCAATAGTATGAGGGCCGCTGCTCTCCAGCTTCTCGGCTATGACATCAGCCCAATGAATCGACATATCCTCAAAATGGGGTAGGGAAACAAATATTAATCTTCCGCCGCAACGGCTCATCCGTTCCCCAACCGCAAATGATTTAAAATATTTCGAATAAGATCGGTATTGAGACAGGTAATGCCATGCATAGACCAGAGCTTGATGATTACTTCATGGAGATTGCGCAGGTAGTAGCCAGCCGGTCCACCTGTTTGCGAAGGCACGCCGGTGCGGTTCTGGTCAAGGACAAACGAATTCTCTCCACCGGCTATAACGGAGTTCCCAAGGGCCTGCCCCACTGCGCGGATAACGGATGCCCGCGCGCCCAGTATCCCAGCGGCACTCACCACGAACTCTGCCGCGCCGTGCACTCGGAGCAGAACGCCATCATCCAGGCGGCCATTCACGGTGTCTGCATCGAGGGAGCAACGCTCTACTGCACCCACCAGCCCTGCACGCTATGCACGAAGATGCTGATCAATGCGGGAATCGTGCGGGTGGTCTATCATGAGGATTATCCGGATGACGGATCGTTCGAGTTTTTCAAATTAGCAAATATTGAAGTTTGCAAAATATAAAAAATTGTTAAGACATACGCTGAAAATCCGGGCATCAAAAATTGTGAATTAAACTATATTTAATATTATTTATATTTAAATCTTATTTATATTTAAATCTTATTTGAAAACTTCTCCCGCTTCCTTGTACCAGAGCAGCAGGTCCAGCTCGCCCATCGGAATTCCCGCCTGCTTTGAGAATGCAGTCATTTTTCTCTCGATCTCCAGGTAGGTTCTCTTCGTCGGCGAGCTTGGGACCTCATCGATGACGCCGAGCAGGGCCAGGTTCTTGAGGATATGCCGGTCCAGGATCGCCAGATCCTCGCCGAGGCCGATGTTCCTCAAAAAGTGGCTGGCCTCTTTGTAGCCCAATCCTTTCACATTTGCCACCAGCCATTCCCGGGCGGCAAAGGGGCTGGGGAGCTGGGCCAGCGTCGCACGCAGCGGCCTCTCGCAGAACATGCTTCTGGCCAGGCAGATATATTCGGCCTTTCTCTGGTTGAACCGAACTCCGATCAGCTCTTCCTGGACCTGGCAGGGCTCGCCTTCGTTGATCATGCACTTGCGCGCCATTCGCTGCACCGCCTTCCAGCAGGTCTTGGCCTTGGACTGCGGCGTGAGCAGGCAAAAGACCAGCTCCCGGAACAGCTCTTCATCGTCGGCGCTCTCCCATATCTGCCTAAACTCTCCGAGCCTGGATCGGATCTGCTCTTTGACTGGATCGTAGATCGCCAGCAGCTCGGGCAGGGAAAGGGTGCTTGCTTTTACTTCTTTTAATTTTGATCTTCCTGCTTCGTCATCCAATTCGGCGGGCATTTGCAGCTCTTCTCCATAGAAATTATTTACTGGTCAGTTGGATTTCGGAGAACTATCTTTTAGAACGCTTTCTCCAGCCGTTCCGATTCTCCGTCCGTCAGATCGCCAAAGACCGGTTCGTTCATTTTTTTTATCATTTAATTTTTTCTGGCTCTGTTCTGGCTCTAGCTATTACTTCCAGCTATTACTATCTATCTTGAGCTTGCGGCATTGTGGATGCCTGTTACATTCATCTTTCCAGATCCATCCTAAAAAACCTCACCGGCATACGCTCACCAGGCGGCTCACTCCGTCGCTGGTAACCATGCCGATGACCTTTTTGTCCTCATCCACTACCGGCAGAGCAGAGATGTTGTGCTCGTTCATGCGCTTGGCCGCCCGCTCAATTGGATCTCCGATGCTGGAGGTGACCACATCGCGGGTCATGATCTCCTCCAGACGGGTGTACTTGAGGGCCACAGCTTTGGAGACGTCCCAGGCGGTGACGATTCCCTCCAGCCGCCCGTCTTCCGCTACCACGGGCAGGTGAGTGACGCCTTCCGTCATCATGATCCCTGCTGCCTCCTCCACGCTTGATCCCTGCCGGATGGTCACGACATCCTTGATCATCACGTCGCCCACCGATGTGCGGGAGAGGAAGTTCTGGATGGTGTAGTTCATCTGGCCCGATTCCAGCAGGAAGGAGTCGTGGCCGTAGTTGGACTTGATCTCGCAGTACCGGACGTCGATGTCGTTGGCCGATAGGGCTTCAACGATCTCCTTGGACTGATAGGAGGGATAGAGCCAGTCCGAGCTGATGGAGAGGACCAGGAACTTGGACTTGGCATCCTTGAAAGCCTCGGCCAGGGAGAGCGTGCCCTTCCGGGTCAGGTCGAAGTAGTCGATGGCTTTGGTGATGTAGAGGTAGGAGTTGGCGTCAAAGCGCTTCACGAAGGTGTCGCCGTGATAGCTGAGATAGCTCTCCACCTGGAAATCGAAGGACGCGAAGTCGAAGCCGTACTCGCTCTTGTCCTGCAATCTGCGCCCGAACTTCTGGTGCATGGACTCGTCGCTGAGATAGGTGATGTGGCCGATCATGCGGGCGAGCGACAGGCCGCGTGCGGGCTGGGTTCTGCCGTAGTAGTCGCCGCTGTTCCAGTCGGGGTCGGAGGTGATGGCTCGGCGGCCCACCTCGTTGAAGGCGATCTGCTGGGGCGAGGAGTAGGCGCTGGTGGCGATGGCCACGGCCAGTCGAACCATGTCCGGATAGGAGACGGTCCACTGCAAGACCTGCATCCCGCCGAAAGAGCCGCCCACCACGGCGAACAGCTCGTGGATGCCGAAATGCTCCAGGAGCATCTTTTGCACGTCCACCATGTCCTTCACAGTGATGACCGGAAACTCCAGGCCAAAAGGCCTTCCCGTTTTGGGATTTTGGGACGACGGGCCTGTCGTGCCCTTGCAGCCGCCTAAAACGTTGGAGCAGATCACGAAGTACTTGTCCGTGTCCAGGGCCTTGCCGGGGCCGATGATGATGTCCCACCAGCCGGGCTTCTCCTCGCCCCTGTGCCAGCCTCCGGCGTGAGCGTCACCGGAAAGCGCGTGGCAGACCAGCACGGCGTTGCTCTTCTCTTTATTCAGCTTCCCGTAAGTCTCGTAAGCCACGTCTACGTCATGCAGCCGGTCGCCGTGCTCAAGATCGATCTCGCCGGGAATTCTGTGGATTTTGGTCTCGACGAGGCCCGCAGATTCTCGTTTCATTGCGCCGCCTTGGCCAGGGCCCGGTCCAGATCTGCGATGATGTCTTCCACGTTCTCGATGCCGACGGATAGGCGGATGAAGTCGGGCGTGACGCCGGTCGCAGCCTGCTCCTCAACCGTGAGCTGCTGGTGCGTGGTCGAAGCGGGATGGATGACCAGGCTCTTGGAGTCGCCGATGTTGGCCAGGTGGCTGAAAAGCTCTACGGACTCGATGAACCTCTTGCCGGCCTCAAGCCCGCCTTTGATGCCGAAGCCTACCAGTGCCCCGTATTTGCCGCGCAGGTATTTTTCCGCCAGAGCATGAGCCGGGTGCTCCGCCAGGCCGGGATAGTTCACCCACGATACTGCCGGGTGGCTTTTCAGGTGGCGGGCCACTGCCAGGGCGTTGGCGGAGTGCTTCTCCATCCTCAGTTCCAGCGTCTCCAGGCCCTGCAAGAAGAGGAATGAATTGAAGGGCGAGAGGCAAGACCCCAGGTCGCGCAGGAGTTGCACCCGGATCTTGAAGGCGAAGGCCACGTTGCCCATGCCGGGAAAGTTGCCGAAGGTGTCCCAGTACTTGAGGCCGTGATAGCTCGGATCGGGATTCGTGAACTCCGGGAACTTGCCGGATGACCAGTCGAACTTTCCCCCATCAACGATTATGCCGCCGATGGAGTTTCCGTGGCCGTTGATGAACTTGGTTGCAGACTCGGCGATGATGTCCGCGCCATAATCCAACGGTCTGACCAGTCCCACGGCTGAAGTGTTATCGACGACGAGCGGGATTTTTGCGTCGTGGGCGATCTTTGCCAGCGCCTCGAAGTCGGGAACATCAAGCTTGGGATTGCCGATGGTCTCGGCGTAGATGGCGCGGGTCTTGGGCGTGATGGCCTTTTGAAACTCCGCCGGCCTGGCGGAATCCACGAACTTGACGCTCCTTCCTAATTTTGGAAATGTGTAGTGGAAGAGCTGGTAGGTGCCGCCGTAAAGGTTGTTGGCGGATACAATCTCATCACCAAGGCCGGTGATGCCGAGGAGAGCGAGCGATATGGCCGCCATGCCCGAAGAGACGGCCACGGCCCCGCTGCCGCCTTCGATGGCAGCCATGCGCCGCTCGAAGGCATCGGTGGTGGGGTTCATCATGCGGGTGTAAATGTTGCCAAGCTCTTTTAGTGCAAAGAGATTGGCAGCATGTTCTGCGCTCTTGAATACGTAAGATGATGTCTGATAAATGGGCACGACTCTGGACAATGTTGCCGGATCGGGGCTCTCCTGGCCGGCATGAACCGCCAGCGTCCCGAGCCCGGGTCTCCTTTTGCTCGTCTCGCTCATGTTTCCTCGAAATTCTTCAATATCTTTGAACGGCTGATCTTTGCATGCCTCAAATGTTCAACTGGTTTGCATTCCTCTGGGCCCGCGTTCGATTCTTGCTGACGCCAAATTCCAGATCATGCTAAATTCTAGTTCACATTCAAATTATACTTTTTTGCAATCTCAATGAACGCGTCCGATATGTACTTTATCTGCTCCCAGTTGAGGCCGTAAGTATTTAGCTTCCAGGTACGGGTGGCTCCGGCAAATTCGCCGATGATGCCGCGCTCTTTCAGCTCGTCGCTGAAGAAGAAGCCCCGCCTTTTGTGGGTCTTGGCCACGACGTCGAACGATCCCGTGGTGTCCACCTTGGTCAGGGTGTGCTTATGCGGCCACTGGCTCAGGACACGCGAGCCTTCGATTCTCTGGAACTGCTCCAGGAAATGGTTGGACTTCTTGACCTCTTCGTCCCAGCGTGCCGTCCGCTCCTGCACGCGCGGGAAGGAAGCAATCATGGAGAGAAGCGTCGCGCCCATGAGGGTGCAGCCCATGTTCTCAACCTCTTTGACGCCGAACTTTCGGCTGGTCAGGTCCCCGACCATCTGCGTGGTCCGAAAGACTTTGGGTGCCCACTCGTCCGTCGTCGCCAGAACGCCGGAAGGAGCCGCTGCAGCCATGCTTTTGTGGCCCGAGCCGACGATGAAATCCGCTCCTATTTTTTTGCCGTCGACAGGCATTATGCCGACGGTGTAGGCCCCGTTGTAGAGGAAGGGAATGCCGTATTCCCCGGCAACCTTGCCGATGCCGCCAACATCGTGCTCGTTGGCGAACTGATAGTCGAAGTGGTCGATCATTATCAGCTTGGGCAGCCTGCCCGTCTCTTTTTTGACGTCCTCTATCTTCCGGGCTACCGCCTCGCCGGTGACGATATTGCTTTCATTTAGCGGAACCTCTTTGACAACGCCACCGGCTACCTCGACTGCCAGGAACTCTGTGTAGTGAGCGAGAGCGGAAACGATAACGCTGTCGCCCTTCTCAACCAGCGACTGAGTCACGGCCTGAAAGCCGCGGCGAGCGCCGGGAACAACGCGGGCCTGGTCCATGTTGAGGAACTTGGCCAGGCTCTGATGAAACTCCTCGATGGGTGGCCGGGTGATCTTGTCCAGCCGGAATGGTTTTCGGCAGTAGTCGCAGGTGGAGTAGCCGTCGCCGTAGGAGATGATGGCTTTTCGAGCCTCGGGCGTGAGGCGGCCTGCCGCCTGGATAGGATGGATGTTGATGAATTCCTCTTCCCGTGTTCTGGCATCGAGCTTGCCGATGCGGTTGCAGGAGGGCTTTCCCAGGCCAAACTCAAGCTCAGCGATGATATTTTTGACGCGGGACAGGTCCTTTGAGAACTCCTCCTGCTCAGCAGGGCTAAAGCCGCCGGGAAGGGACTGGCGAAAGATCTCCCGGATATCCTCCAGAGCGAACAGCGCTTCGTAGGTTTTCTGAATTTGAAGACTCTTTTTATTGATGCTCACTTCTCTGCTTCCTCCATCTCTGGTGCAGTTTTATGATTGGCAAAAATGCTGCTGCGCGGGGGGCCAGTATAAATTTGCCATTATGTTCACGATTGTGATTAATGTATTAACATTGACACGCTATAAATAAGTATTCGTTCGACTTTCCGATGGCAGCAGGCGGCTCATTATCCCGATTCATTCCTCTGATGATCGGTGCTGTTTGTCCGCAGTCCAATCCTCATTGACACTGATTATGATTCAACTTGCCATTCTTAGCAGCTTTTGGCCATTGGGATGTGCTCTTGCGATGCCGCCTTTGCGCTTTAGCTCTTTATTTTTCCTGCAATACCGAAATATTTGCATTGGAATAAGGTGCTTTATGCATTCCGCTAAGGCTTGTATCACCAAAGCCAGCTCGCAGTTTCATGCGGCAGCACTGGAGTTTTCCTGCAGTTTGCTGGGTGCGTTGCTTGCGTTTCACCGATCTTTTAAAAGATTTTATCATAGGTCTGCATTTGCAGTAACGCTCTCTTAAAAATAACTCCTCCACTAAAATGGCTTCCCGGTATTGTTTTTTAATAAGTACTTAAATGCAAGTTTTATGCATCAAACCTGCAATATTTGTGAAGTGTAATTATGTTTTATAAATTCTTATTAATATTAACAATTACGAATCAAAATCTGGTTTTCCATTAAATATCTATAAAATGCCTATCAATAATATCACAATACATAGATAATTGCGCAATCTTTAATTGTAGGTAAATTCATCAAACTGCAATATGAGCAATACTATTGAATGGCATTTGAACTGCTTTGAGGGGCTCAAGGATCACGTGGAAGAACTGTTTCGTGTGGAGGCCGCTATGGCAAATAGCGAGCTTGAAGCAGCAGTCCTATATGCGATGAATCATGGCTTTGAAGAAGAGGCGGAATATCTGGTGGATCAGCTTAGAGATGAAAAGCGAAAGGAAGAACGAACATGCTATGAGCGATGGCAGAATAGCACCGAGGATCAGGAACAATTCCGTCTGGTTAGCAAAGCCGCCTCACGCGAAAATTTTCATGCGCGTGCCAGCGTTGAAACCGATAATCTCATGACAGCGCTTGCCAAAAAGAGTCGCTGTATGAAGGATGATTTAGTTGAAGCGGCTGCTCAATATGCAATCGAGAAATGGGTTAGGGCAGGTGGATTGGAGCAGTACTCCTAGTCTCAATAGATCTACTAATTCAAACATTAAAAAACGCTAACTCAAGCCTGGGATCTTTATCGCTGATTGCATAATCAGCCCCAATGAATCAAGTATATACCTTTTTTTTCAGAGTTCTTGGAAAGTATGTCAAATTATAGAACAGCGATGATCTGAGGCGATTCTCCTCCAAAAGATGAAGAATGCGGCCTGCAATGACGCGCAGATATATCCTCCTTCGACCCTTCCAATAGACTGTAGTATTTAGCCCACAAGCAAGTCATGGCAGACACTCCGAAGACTGCGGCTTTCACGCCTCAAATCCCGTGGAGTTCCTGTAAAGCTCCCTGATCTTTTCTGCCTTCTCCCCGCCCAGCCTTTTTTCCATCAGGTCGATGAAGACTGTAGCCGACTCCGGTGAGATGCACAGCAGGCATTCCGATCCGTCCAGGATACGGTCGGCCAGGTAGGAAAAATCATCTTCCGTAAGCCGCAGCAATCGGTCTTCAAAGTCCTCCTCATCTGCGGCAAAGTGGAAGGAGACGGGAGGCAGGATGGAGCGATAGTGGATGGGCACGCTGGCCTCCGGCGCCAGCTTGAGGAGAATCTGAGTATCTTTTTCGGTCAGCTTTCTCATGTTTGGTTCTTAGTCCCTGTTTTGAGATAAATGCTTGCTTGAAGGATGCTTCTTCGGAGGCTTGCAGCATGGCGGATTATGCTTTTTCCGCCTCTACTGCTTCATCTCCTTCATGTGCCTCAGCTCTGCCGCCACTCCACGGCGGGATGCGACCATCTCCCATCCCGACATCTTAGCCTTACCCAAACCAAAGGCACGCTCGCCGCGAACGATTACCTCATCTCCGGGCCGGATCTCTGAATCGGCGTCCACCACGCCAGGTGCCAGCAATGAGCCCTTGGGCATGAAGTCGCCGATGGTCACGATGTAGCGGCCCAAAGGTTCGATGCGCTTTGCTCCCTCTAGTGACAGGGCCAAAGCGCCGTTGACTGTCAGCATGGCCAGCGGCTTCTTTCGCTCGTCTTGCAGCTCGCGGCCCCTGATCTGTACCTTTCCCGCCAGCAGAGCCTCTCCTGCACCGGAGCCGAAATAAACATCGGCCAGTGCACGGTAGCGCAGGAGCCGGGCATCCGGCAGACGCGCTGCACCGTGGCAGGCCTGCGCGATTGCCTCCGAGAGCCGCACCAGAGCCGGGCCATTGGTTCCGCCGCCCGTGTAGACTGCATCGATGCCGTGCGATTTAACCGCTTCTTCCAGCTCTCCATCCAGGTGAGATACAATTTTGGCATACCTGTTCTTCTCCAGGTAAGCATCCAGGCACTTGCACAGCCACGCCCTTTCCTCCAGATCCCATCGTCCGGTGACGGGAACGTCGTAGCTGGCGGCGGGATAGACCTCTTCCAGCTCCCGCGGTACCAATGCCAGCGGCGAGGTCAGGATCAGCTCATGCAGATATCGGTGATGCGATCCCACAGCCTCAGCAAAGAGGCGGTGCGATCTGGACATCGAGTAAGGCTTTTTGGCCGAGCAGGGCAGCAGCAGCAGGACATCGCTTTGCGGTGCCTTGTAGCGCTGAATCACCCTCTCCGCGAAACGTGTGACCTCGACGCGCTGCAGCGACTCGCCGGTATTGGCGAAAAACGTGCTGCGTCTTTGCTGCGGCGTTCTCATCTCCAGGTATCGGTGTTCCTGATCCAGCACGCGCAGGGACGCGGTCAGGTCGGGCGTGACCCGCACCTGCCGCTCCACATATTCCCGAATGGTCTCAGAGCGAGTGGTCTCTCGAACAACCAGCAGCTCCTCCTCCAGCTTGAGGAGATTGTGGGCGGCCAGAAGCCTGCCGTCATCGCGCCTTTCCCCCAGCTTGCGGCAGTGCTCGCAGCGGCAGGGAAGCTCGCTTAAGTCTTTTGCATCCCAAACGCCGTCGCGGGTGTGATAGCGCCCCAGGAGGCCGTCCGCCACAACGCGCGTCGAGTCCAGCAGATCGATTCCAAGGTAAACGAGAAAAGCCAGGTTGGCGGGCGTGGCCAGGGCTGGGGCATAAAGGGCCGTATCCGGAGGAATGCATTTTCTCGCACCGACAACGGCGCTAATTAAGTCTCTCGGATTCCTGAGAACACCGGCAAAGGCCAGGACATAAACATCGGCCTCATCCGGCTTCTCGGAGCTGAAGGGCTGCAGAACAATCCCTTTCGGTCCGTCCATCTTGCAGGTCGGCAAAATGACGGACGGCTCGGAGCGAAGGAAGGCGGGTGCGTAGGGCATTATGGTCAGTCTCTTTGCATCCGGCCTGCTCTCGATCAGCGCCTGGGCGGCGCTTGCTGCATCCTCGAGAGAGGAATGGCGAAAAATGCTTCCCGCTGAGCTGAAATCATCCGCCGTCAAAAGGGACGGTGTGCCGATCTGCCTTTCCAGTAGCAGCTTTCCCAGGCGAGCGGGACCGTCCCGCCTCAGAACCTCGAAATATTTAGTCATCTTTCCCCTATGCCCTCCGGCAATCGGCAGTTCAGTTTAAAGCTGAAACTGGCGGACGGATTTGCATCTTGTAGGCGTTTGATGTTCTTTGCGGCCCTGGCCAGTGCGGCCTCGTCCGGATCCTCCGGGACCTCGGCATTGAATGGATATGTCTCCGCCAGTTCCGGAGGATAGGGGCCGAAGGGCGGCTTGAAATGGAGCACATGATCAAATCCGGATGCATCGGCTTCACGGTCATCCGTTATCAGGACATTTCCCTCCAGCACGATTCGATCGATGCGACGTGAATAGCGAATGCTCTCCGGTCGGGAGGCCGATTCGGGGCTGAGGTAAAACATGGTGGACTTGCTGGCCAAATCGAGCCCCTCCAGCCACTCGCCCTCGGCGCAGAGCCTCTTGTAGCCGTCGAGCATGCGCGGATGGGAGCGGCACCGGCTCTCCAAAAGTTCCCAGAGCGATCCTTCCCAGATGCACTGTTTGACCAGCTTCATCTCCTGCAGCGAAACATAGAGGTTATGCATGGCCAGGAGCTTGATCTTTTCCGGGCTTTGCATCAGCTCTTTGTGCGTGTGGCTCTGGCAAATCGGGCAGGAGCAGGGCAGATATTTCATCTCGTCCAGCTTCCCTGTTCCCTGGACCGTCAGATATCTCCCCTGTCGAGCAAAAAGAGCGTAGGCTGCCGAATCGAAGAGGTCGCAGCCCATAGCCGCCGCCAGGGCAAAGACCATGGGGTGCCCGGCACCGAAAAGATGCACGGGCGCGCCGGAGCCCAGTCCCTTCTTGGCGGATGTCACGACCGAAACCAGATCACGGAATCTGTAGGATTCCATGAGCGGGACCACGCCGCCCACGGGGTAGACGTCAAAATTCTTGTCTCTTAAAAATGCGGCTGCCTTCTTCCTGAGATCGGGATAAGTCGAGCCTTGAATGGGGCCTGCCAGGAGTGCCGGCCTCTCCTGGGCTGCAGCTTCCGCCAGCCGCTCTTGTGTCTCTTGAAGCTCCGATTCGGCTCTCTCTCTTGGAACATCGGGCGGCGTCGGGATGTCTAGCGGCACGCAGATATCGGAATGAATGGCAAACTGAAACTCCAGGATCTCCAGGGGCAGGACCTGCACCGATCCGTAAACTGAAAGCTGAAATGCACCCGAATCGGTCATAATCGGACCCTGGAAACCTATGAGGTCATGCAATCCCTTTTCCAGGGCATGCTCCTTCAGCTTGGCATCCTCGTGAATAATGTAGCTGTTAGTGATAATAATGTCCGCACCCATCTCCTTCAGCTCTTTGGGCGGGATGAGGTGGAGATGAGGATTTACTACCGGCATTAATCCCGGCGTCTCGATGGTTCCGTGGGGCGTGGAGAGCCTTCCGATCCTGCCTGCCAGGTCTTTATGCAATATCTCGAAACGGTCGGGCATGGGCAACAGTGCACCAATAAGGAATAAATAGGTTGGGACTGAACAGCAGAAGAGGATTCAAATCGAATATAATGGGATGAATTTAAATGAAGACGATGATAGTTGCACTGGCAGCATTGGTCTGCCTCATGGGCATGGCTTCCGCCCAGCTCATGTTTACCGGCGAAGGCTACGGCACTAGCCAGTTGTCATTTTACTACTCTGCAGGCTCATCATCCTTTGAGCCGAGCGTCCAGTCCTACTGGCAAGACTACATAACCGGAGCAAATGCCACTGCCAAGAACACCATGTCCAATATGGCAATCTGGATGAACATATTCCCTCTCAGCTTCAATACTCCCGTCAAGGTAACAGGTTCCAGCTTTTCCGCCAACGCCGCTGCAGCCTCCAATGCCAGCATATCTGAGTTGAACAGCCAGTCTCTGACCAGAGACGTCAGCACCCAGTTCAGCATCTATGAGACTCGCGCATACACTCCGTTGCAGAGCACTTTCTCCGCCACGCAGAGCACTGCGGTTCCAGGCAGCTCTTCCAGCGGACAGATTATGTCGCAAAACATCGAGTCGCTGTTCAATATTTAAACCGGCGATCAATCGTTGAGCTTGAAAGGCTATCTGCGCAGATCTTCAAATTCCTGAAAAAAAAGAATCTGCCTGTCTGCGGCAGATCTAGTTTCCTTTTCTTCCCTGGACCGTGTAGGGCAAGAGCCCTCCTGCCAAGAGAATGTCTCTTTGGCGTTTTGATAAGCTCATCTTCAAGAGCATCTCTCGGCCAGCAACCATTGCTTTCACCACGTCGTCGCCTTGTTGCAGTGCTCGCCTGATGTCCGGAACTATGATCTCTTCGCCGCCTGCAAGGGCGTCGTAGTTCGATTCGTCGGCAAAGCTGAAGGGAATGATGCCGAAGTTGACCAGGTTTGCGGCATGAATGCGCTCGATGGATTTGGCGAGGACGGCTTTCACACCCAGGTACATGGGGCAGAGGGCGGCATGCTCCCTTGAAGAGCCCTGGCCGTAGCTTTGGCCGGCCACGATGATATTATGCGAGCCTTTATTCCTCAGCGCCTGTGCGCGGCTGGGGAACTCCTTGTCCAGCGGCTCAAAGACGAATTCCGAGTACTTGGGGACGTTGGATCTGTACTTGAGGCGCGCGCCGGCGGGCATGATGTGGTCCGTGGTCACCAGATCTCCCACTTTGATGGTGATTACGCCGCTGATATCTTCGGGCATGGGGCCGTTGACGGGCGGCTCGCCGATGTTGGGGCCGCGGCTGATTTTTATCGCTGCTCTTTCCGACTGCTGCAAGGGCGGAATGATCATGCGATCATCGATCTGGAAGCGGTCCGGCATCTCCACCCGCGGAAAGTCGATATCCAGGGTTCTGGGGTCGGCGAGTCTGCCGGTGAGGGCGGCGGCGGCAGCGACGACGGGGCTTGTCAGGTAAACATTGGCGCTCGGCGTGCCCGACCTTCCTTTGAAATTGCGGTTGCTGGTGCGAACCGACACCGAGTCCGTGCGCGGGGACATGCTGTTGCCGATGCAAAAGCCGCAAGCCGATTCCAGAATTCGGGCTCCGAAGGATATCAGGTCGCTCAGGGCTCCGTTCGCCGCAATGGTATTCAGGACCTGGCGCGAACCGGGGGCAATTCCGAGCGATACGCCTGCTGGAAGGGTTTTGCCCTTTACCATTCTCGCCACAGTCATGAGGTCCACATAAGAGGAGTTGGTACAGGAGCCTATCATCACCTGATCGACGGGCAGGTTGAGGTCTTTGACCGCGACGATGTTGCCCGGGCTGTGAGGCGCTGCGGCCAGGGGTTCGATTCTTGAGAGATCTATCTCGATGGTGCGGTCGTATTTTGCATCATCGTCTGCGGCCAGAGGTACCCACTGATCTCCCCTGCCCTGCGCCTCCAGGAATCTGTAGGTCTGGCGGTCGCTGGGGAAGATGGATGTGGTGACGCCGGTCTCTGCGCCCATGTTGGTGATGGTGGCTCTCTCCGGTACGGTGAGATTGTCTATGCCCTCTCCGGTGTACTCGCAGACGCAGCCCACGTTCCCTTTTGTTGTCAGGTGCTTGAGGACCTCTAGGACCACGTCTTTGGCGGTCACCCAGGGCCGCAGAGAGCCGGTGAGATGAACGTTGATGACTTGAGGGGCTGTCAGGTAGTATGCGCCGCCGCCCATGGCCACGGCCACGTCAAGGCCGCCGGCGCCCATGGCGATGCTGCCCACGCCGCCTGCCGTCGGGGTGTGGCTGTCCGAGCCGAGGAGCGTTTTGCCGGGTCGCGCGAACCGCTCCAGATGGACCTGGTGGCAGATGCCGTTTCCCGGTCGCGAGAAGTAAATGCCGTACTTCTTCGCGATGGATTCCAGGTAGGCGTGGTCATCGGCATTCTCGAAACCTACCTGTATGGTATTGTGATCGACATAGCTTACTGATAGCTCGGTTGCGATCTCGGAAAGGCCCATGGACTCGAACTGGAGATATGCCATGGTTCCGGTTGCATCTTGGGTCAGAGTCTGGTCAATCTTGATACCGATCTCTTTGCCCGGTGCATAGGAGCCATCCGCGAGGTGCTCCCTCAGGATCTTTTCTGTTAATGTGTAGCCCATAAATGACCTCCAGCAGGCATGTTAATTCTTATGCGATAGGATATGATAATATTAAAACTCGACGTTGTTTTTGGGTATCCGGTTCGGAATTGTACATGACTCTTTCTTCCAGGGCAGAGTACGGTCAGCAAAAGAGTTATATACCTCCGAGTTATTGGATGGGTTCGGCCCGCCTGGAAGGGTGGGGCGAAAGGTCCTGTAGATAGTGATTATGGGATCTATAGTACGCATCGGTTGTAGAAAGCTGGGTCTTTTCTCCCGCTCCCAAGATCTGGGACGCGAGGGGGGAAAAGCTTAAATACCTCGGCTGACTACCTTAATGGGCCGATGAGGCGTCGCAACACAAAGGCTACGACCCTGATTCATGATGGGTTGAGTTCCAAGTTGCGATATATAGTCAACAAATATGGAGACGCGAGTTTTTTCGTGTCTGACATTTGGTCTATGGCGACTCAGCCAATTCCGACTGGTTTTCGGAATTAAGAAAAATACTTCCTTTAGTGTGTTAATTCTGGTTGATCCTGCCAGAGGTTACTGCTATCGAGGTTCGACTAAGCCATGCGAGTCGAATGTAGCAATACATGGCGTACTGCTCAGTAACACGTGGACA
>Ga0074198_1000895_pt1 | contig 24632 bp, 16 predicted proteins | sample EPASupsiteSAE323_FD_64527 | JGI IMG/M metagenome (GOLD analysis project Ga0074198, IMG submission 64527) | Bioremediated contaminated groundwater from EPA Superfund site, New Mexico - Sample SAE3-23 | ecosystem: Environmental > Aquatic > Deep subsurface > Groundwater > Contaminated ...
GTTTGCAGGCACCAAGGAAGCCTACGTCCAGGTCACCACGCGCCAGGTAAAGAACGGCACCGTGCTCTTCGGCTACCGCACCGCTTACTCGACTGCCAACGGCACCCTGCGCGACCCGTCCGATGACAGCGTCAAGGCGGGCCAGGAGCAGCTTGCGGCAGTGAACGTCACCAAGTATTCCATTTCATTCGGCGGGGTCTGCTCCGACGACCAGTGCCTCGAGGCCAAGGTCGAGTCAAGCCGCGGCGAGTTCTCCAAGAACTTCGAGGCAACGGTCCCCGAGGAGTTCACCCTGCGCGTGACCTCGATTTCCCAGAAGGGGCCGTACGATCTGCGCATACTCTCAAACTCGAACAAGACCGCCACGATAATTTCAGGCAGCTCGCCTTCGGGCTCGGCCACGATTACAAGCGAGGACAACGGACAGCTTGCAGTTGTGTCGGTGCCTTCGGGCAACGTATTTGCCGAGTTCAAGGTTAAGGCCCTGCGCATCTCAGACGCTCTCTCCTTCGCAATCGAGGTTGATTACGAGGGCGAGAAGGTGAACGGCCTTGACCTTGCAGGCAGGGTGATATCATCTTCCAACAACGTGCTTGAAGTGGGCGTGTCGCCTTCCTACATCTCCGCGCTTGCGGAGAACGCCGTGACTTTTCTTGTAAAGGATGCATACGGCACTCCCATCGAGGACGCCCACATCGAGATTGGCTCCAAGACCGACGTGTTCGGCGACTCGTCCTATGAGACTGACGGCTCTGCCGAAGAAAACTCCGGCGCGGACGGCAAGTACCTGCTTGAGGGCGTCTACCCGGACGCAATAGGCAGCGCGGACTTCACAGTCACAGTAACTGGCTACACGAAGTTCTACGGCTCAATCCCGGTTACCGCAAAGAAGATAGTCGAAATCTCGCCAACCGAGAAGCTTGACTTGATTGTTGATTCCAAGGAAGGAAACTCTGATACTATCTCCGTAACTAACCTTCTTGAGAACGATGTGCGCGTGCGCTCGTCGGTTGTCCTTGACAAGTCGCCCCGCATCACCGGCACGTTGCTTTCCGAGTCCGAGTTTGCCTTGGAGTCTGGTGCGTCGCAGGAGATAAAGTTCGACACCTGGATACTTGACTCCGTGCTTGACGTTGCCAAGACCACCCGCACGCTTTCGGAGAACTTCACCGGCTCGATAATCATAACTGCTCGCGCGGGAAGCTCGCGCCAGACTGTCAAGATACCCTTCAAGGTGTATTCAGCATTCGTCCAGCACCCGCTTGAGGAGTCCTGGGGGGTTGAGGAGGACTCGGCCGAGCTTACCGTTTACCTGGGCGCTGACAACACGTCTTACGCCGACGTGCACGTCTTCAACAGCCTTCCAACCAACCTGCTTGTGAACTACCAGCTCGACTCTGCAACCGACTGGCTTTCGTTCTCGCCGGCATCGCTGGTGCTTGGGCCCGACTCCGGCGAGTCCGGCCAGGTAGTGCTTGCAGGCGAGGAGGAGGCTGCGCAGGAAAGCAACGTAAAGAACCTCACGATTGTGGCCAACGTGCCTTCCAACCGCAAGACTATGTGCGTGATGGAAAACAACGGCCAAGTCACCACCAACCTCACTTTGGTGGCGTCGATAAACGGCATCCGCTCCGAGCGAAAGATTCCCGTCACCCTGAACCTGCAGTCCGACGTGGACTGCGTGCCGGACAACGCCGTTGACGTGCTCATGCCCCTTGGGATGAAAGTCGCCCTTTCTGCGAAGACTTTGAAGAAGGAGAACGAGGACGGCTCGATTGCGGTCCAGGAGCCGAGCAAGGACAACACCCGCGTGGTGTTTTCCGGCGCCTCGCTTTCTGACAGCAAGACCGCGCCCTACCTAACCTCGTCATCAGGCTCCACAATCAGCGCCTCGCCCAGCATGGCGGTTGTAATCAAGCCGCAGGAGGAGTTCACCCTTGCCTTGCCATACGTCACCACTTACTACGTTGATTCCTACCTTGAGCGCGCAAACAACGCGGACGGCTCGGTATCGTTCACCCTCAACAGCGAAGACATTGTCACGTTCCCTGCAGGCACCACAATCGGCGTCTCAACGGCAAGCCTCGCGTCCAAGTCCTCGACCGGGTTTGCAAGCGCAAAGTTTGCAACAACCGAAAGCACCGGCACTGCCCAGGCGGGCGTGACCGCAAAGGTGCTTGCGTACTCGGCAGTTAACTTCAAGACCGCAGGCTCGTCCGCAGCCTGCACTTCCGAAGTCAAGATACCCAAGTCCAGCACAATCTCCTTGCCTTCGGGCACCCAGATTACCACCTCGCCCTCAGGCTCAAAGGAAGCCGCGCTTCCGGACTGCTCGTCTGTTGAGATTACTTCCGAGGACGATTCCGTAATCACCCTTCCTTCTGCAAACAAGATAGTCTTCTCGGATGACACCGAGATTACCCGCGACGGCCAGGCCCAGAGTGCAAACGTGCCCAAGAAGGACGAGATGGCAGTGTCCTACTGCACGCAGACTGCAAAGGACACGTACACCGCGACATTCGGCGAGGACGTCACCTTCCAGTTCTCGGAGAACAAGACCGTCACATCCGGCGCCATTAAGTTCGGCTCGTGCCAGCAGATAGTCACGTCAACCGGCTACACTCTCCCGCCCGCAACTTCCATCTCCTTCGGAGAGACCACCGAGGTCGTGACCGACGACGACGGCAACACCGCAGTCAACGTCTATGCTGGAAACCAGGTCACTTTCACTTCCTGCGTATGCACCGACGTCAAGTCCGGCAAGGTCAGGCTCACGCAGGGCATCACCGCAACTTCGGGAGCAGCGCTCTCGGTCAACCCCTCCAAGATTGAGTTCGTCCTCACCGACGGCAAGCTGACTGCCACCAACGATTCGGTGTGCGTCTCCAACAGCGCGGTCCAGTCGCTGAACGTTTCCGCTTCCACTTCCAACGTCCCCGCAAACATAATCACAAAGGACGACATCTTTTTCGGCGGCGAGTACTCGCACTCCGGAGTTCTTGCAACTTCCAAGGCCAACTCCTGCAGCAAGCTCACGATAAAGGCCAACGTGCCAAAGGACCTCCTCGACTCGTACGGGTGCATAAAAAGCGACCTCAAGCAGCCGCAGGTCTACGAGGGCAAGATAAAGCTCACAGCCAAGACGCTTTCCGGAGTCGAAGTATCCTCCGAACACTTGCCTGAGGTTTCAGTCAAGGTCACGGTGAAGAAAGGCAAATGCACCAACCGCGACAAGGGCATCACCGACTCGTACCTGAATTCGTTCTTCGTAAACTACGACAACACTATTACTGATGTGAAGACCACCCAGAAACGCCTGTTCGCATTCAAGAACGTCGGCCACGAGCGCTACATCTCCCTGGTCAACAACCTCGACATCGACGTCACCGCCACGCTTACTCAGGATACTCCCGGCGTGGTAGACTGCTCAATAGCAGGAACGGGCCTGTCAAAGCCCGTCGCATCCGGCGAGGCGGTGTGGGTGCGCTGCACTTCACAGGCAGCAGGCAAGACCAAGCTGTTCTTCAGGGCAACAGGAGACGGCTATGACAACACCACGAACGTGTCCGTCGTAGTCTACTCCTCCGACTCCAGCATTTATTCTGCATCCCCGCTTGGCGACATGCTTCCGTTGGTGCGCCCGTCCAAGACCGGCAGCTTCGTTGGCGGTTCCGAGGCCCAGTCCGTTGCAGGCTCGGCAAGCTTTGCAGACTCAGGCGCCACCACAACCGAAACTACTTCCAAGGACGGCACCACCTCAAAGGAAGGCACTTCAACTGAAACAAAGGACTCGACTACAGATTCGACCAAGTCAACCACTGACACTTCTTCACAAGTTGCGGAGACCCAGATTTCCGACGTTTCCAAGTCTGCAGGCACAGTCGGCGTCACTTCGGTGATGGACTGCACCACCCACTTCTGCACAAGCGCGCAGGCCCAGGCCGCGTACCTTGAGTTCGCAAAGGGCATGAAGCAGGTTGTCGAGTACATAGCAAAGGACGACGAGGGCCTCACCACGCGCTTGGGTTCAATATGCAAGTCTACTCGCGGGAAAGCCTATTCAAAGTCAATAGTCCTCAACCTCGCCAACACCAACGAGTCCCTGGGCTACATCAACGACCTTGCGGCCAAGCAGCTTGCGCCCCTGAAGATGAACACCGTCAGCGACGCGACCTTCGGCGGCTGCGGAATCTACACGATTACCATCCGGCTCAACATATGCAACGCCGACCAGACCAGCGCGGAGGCGTTCAGGGAATCTGCCGCCTTTGACATACTCGCAGGCTCCGATGCGACGCCGCAGAAAGTCGCCTGCACCGAGAACTTCGCCAACGCCATGCTTTTGATGGGCGACTCGGCCGAGGTTCTTGTTGGCAACGAGCGCACCAAGGCGTTCAATGAGGAGTTCGTAAAGCCGTTCCAATTGATGCTGTCAAAGCCATCCCTCGAATCACTTAAGCCGATTCGCATGGGTGTGTATAAGATGGATCCCAATGAACGAGACAACATTACTGCGACTTCGCTTTTGAACACCTGCTATGGTCAGAACCCGCGTGAAACTGGTGCTATGCGCGCCTCGGGGTTCTACAATGATGATGTCTATTGTGCCGAGAAGGGTGCCACCTTGGCTACGGTCTGGGGTGGAGGCCTTGCGGCATTGGACTTTGCATTGCTCCCAAGCGGTGCACTCACCGGTCAGGCCGCATTGGCACTGGTTCAGGGAATCTCTGGTTGCGCCACTTCATCTGTGGTACGAACTGCGACACAGCAGTCAGGTTTTGCCTGCTCAGCTGTTTGCGAGTGTCCGATGAATTTCATTACCGCCCAACTTAATCTTCTAGGGCCGGGAACCGGATTGGTTGCTGCAGGCACTGCCGCGTCGGCCAAGCAGACTTTGTTGTCTGCATATGGTGGGTTGAAAGGCCTAGCTTTTGATACTGCCGTCACCGGCGGTGCCATCCTTCTGGCAGGCGGGTCAACGGTACCGACCCACGCGGGAGCAGTTGCCCGTTCCGGCTACCAGATGATATTCAACCAGCGCGCCAACGACCTGCAGCAAGTGATGAAGATGGGTGGCTTGACTACAGGCAATGCGGAAAACCTGCTCAAAGAGTTCGAGTCTTCCACGACAACTGCGGCAATATTCGGAGTGCCCGCGGGAGTGCCCATCCCCGCAGTACGCATCGCTGATGAGTTCCAGGATGACCTTGACAATTTCATTAAGCAGGAATTCCGGGGAACTTCCTCCGCCGCATCCATTGATTTGTTCGACACGACAACCCTGACCAAGTTCGAAAACTACCTTAAGACGACCCACGGGACGAGCGCACAGGGCGTGCAGCGGGCTGCAGACTCCTTGCTAATCTTGCAGAAGAAATCGACGAGCTTCGGAACTGGCGCGGTTTATATGATTGACCAAGCAACCGGGCTTGCTGGCGGGGTCAAGCTTCCTCTCACTTATGTTTCTCCTACCGATTTGGATGTCGTGATTTCTGAGTTACTTAAGAAGAACCCTGCCGCAAAGGAAATGTCCATGACCGAACTGAAGGCACTTGCAACAAGCAGTCAGGTTGATCAGCTGGACGCACTAGAATCTGAAATGAAGAAATTAGTATCTGGTTACAACCCGGACACTTACAAGTTTAAAGCCAGTCATTTGCCAAGCAACATTCAGAAGCTTGACTTCGTTCCCTTGCCAATGAAGAACGCAGCGGATTTGCGTGAATTCATAAATAATCTTGGCAGTCCAACTGCCGCATACTCTGCCGCCTGGAAACGTGCGATTGCCCAGAACGCAATTGACACGAAAAACCCGCTAGTTGCAAAGCTGACTCCCCCAGGAACGACACTAACTACTGGCGATGATTTGTTGAGGGAAATGGACGCAGCAGCAAAAGCCAACGGCATTTCTGGCTCAATGGATGACATGTTCAAGCAATTGATTCCCTTAGAGTTGCAGAAAGCTAATTCAATGGATGATATTTTGAAAAAATTATCCACGGAAACCCAGGCTCTTCCTTCAATAAAGACGAAAATGGCGCTTTCCGAAAAGCTTTCCACTGCCTGGGCCCAGAAGGCAACTCTTGCAAAGACGGTTGGCCTTATGGGCGGAATGATGCTTGTAATCGGCGCGATGGACTGCGATTACCGGCCCACCCAGGCGGTTTCCGACCCGGCATACCTCAACCACTTTGTGTTCTACTCGCGTTTGCCGAATATTGTCAACGGGGTCGTCCAGAGCAAGGAATTGCTTGGAGTTGAGTCCTCCGCATACCGTTATTGCCCGGCAACTGAATCCTTCGTAGGCACGAATAATGCTGTTAAGGAAGATTTGGCATCCTGTCTTACTCTTGGTGGTCAGTCAACCGTACTTGAGTCGGCTTTCCCGACCCTTCCGTGCCCCAAGGATAAGCAATACTGCATTGCGATGCTGAAGTCCGATAAGGCTAACGGATTGAACGGTTACACGTTGTTCGTGGGCATTGACGAGAACACCAAAAAGGACAGTGAAACCAAGGTGTTCAAGTCGCTCTTTGAGTCTTACGCCGCGCCGCTTGCCTCCAAGGACTTGACATCAACGTATGTTGCAGAGAAGAAGGACTTCAGCGTCCTCTTCATCAACAATCTCCCGTCGAGGTATACTGTCGTAAATTAGTGTGATTCAGCATGGCCGAAGCAGCATCAAGGAAACGCGCTTACGCGCAAAGGAATGACGCTCGCGAACGGAGCGGTCGCGCCCCTTCAAGGACGCCCAATCCCTTCGGAGTGTTGCTTCTTGTCCTCGTATTGGCGGTAATCATTTCTGCGCTTACTGGATTGTTGAAGATGCCTAACTTTAACAACAACCAAACAACTTCGATGCAAAGCGCAAGCGAAGCCAATCTGGCAAATATTTATGACCTGCAATTCCTTGAGTACACGCACCCCACATTCGGATTCAAAATAAGATATCCGGTGGGGTATGTGATGGTTTCAAGCGACTCCTATCTCGAAGCCTTGAAGTTCACTGCCGTTGCTCCAAATGGAAACCCAGGATCAATCCGCGTACTGGTTTCAGAACCTTTTGTCAAGACTGATTACCAAAAGGTCCTTTCCCTAATTGAACAAAGCAGCGGCGAATCAACCGTTTCAGGGGTAAATTCCTCCTTTATACAGCTGGGCGGAAAACAGGTGTTTTTAATAAATTATACTGAAACGATAGATGTTATGGACGAGTCATATTCCGTCAACCAAATGTTCTTCAACTGCCCAACTTACGGCGTAGTCTTGGAATCGGCGATGCCTTCAAGCGTTTCTTCTGAGAACAAGGTTGTTTTCTCAATGTTGGAGTCTTTCGTCTGTTGAGGTAGTTGTTTATGGTGCTTGAGAACTTTGGTAAAAAGATGGGTGAGAAGGCAGCCGGTTTATTCGGTTTTAATGCCGACGGCACCAGGACGCGCAAGGAAGGCCCACGCCCTATTCCTGACAAGATTCCTGCTGGAGTCCCGCCCAAGCCTGAGAAGGTCATGACTGGGAGCCTGACTTTGGAAGAAGTCCGGAAATGGAAGTGCCCGACCATTGATCCTGAGGATGAGCGTTTTTCCCATCATTATGAGGATTCCATTACGAATTTGTATAAGAATCACCCGGCGAAGTTTGAGAAGTTGATTGAGCACGTTCTGGTCAACAGTGATTTTGAGAATCAGGGCCAGAATTTTAATTTTAATCCCAAGGGTGCGAAGTGGTTTATCAACAAAATCAAAGAAAATGGTCTCTATGAGGAGGTCGGGAAGGGTTTTGCTTCCAGGCATAATGCCAATGTAGTGCATGATAGGATGTATTTTGGTAAGTCTATGCGCTCGATGACTCCTGCTGAGTTGGCTCATCAGAATCCTCAGATTTTGTTGGATACCATGCGTGCTGACATGGGTGCGAAGAAAATTGCAATAGATATCAATTACTTACGTGGCGCAGGCATTCGTAGTAGAGTTCCTGATCCGGAGTAGGTTTTTTTGGCAGGAATCTTCTTTTTCTTCTCTTTCTTTTCTAATACTCATTCTTTTCCTTCCCGAGACTCGTTTCTTCTGAGAATAATGTTGTTTTCTCAATGTCTGCGTAGTTCTGACTTTAACAAAATGCCAAGTAATTTAATTCTTGTCAATGGTTGATTCTTCTGGAAGTGTTTGTTATGGGTTTGCGCGAGATTGATGAACGGCTGAAGAAAGGTATTGGTGGCATTTTTGGCATTGATACCCATGGGAACAAGATTCGCAAGGAAGGTGCGCGTCCGGTTCCTGGTCGGATTCCTGCTGGTGTGCCGCCCAAGCCGCAGAAGCAGATGGTCGGCAGCCTGACTTTGGAAGAAGTCCGGAAATGGAAGTGCCCGACTATTGACCCTGAGGATGAGCGTTTTTCGCATCATTATGAAGAGGCTATTACGAATTTGTACAAGAATCACCCTGCGAAGTTTGACAAGTTGATTCAGCATGTCCTGGAAAACTCTGAGTTTGAGAACCAAGGCCAGCAGTTCACGTTCAATCCGAAGGGTGCGAAGTGGTTCATCAATAAGATTAAGGAAGATGGTTTGATGGAGGAAGTCGGGAAGGGTTTTGCTTCCAGACACAATGCCAATGTAGCACATGATGAGATGTATCTGGGTAAGTCTATGCATCCGTTGACTCCTGCCGAGTTGGCTCATCAGAACCCGCAGGTTTTGTTGGATACTATGCGGAAGGATATGGGCGCAAAGAGGATTTCCATAGATTTGGCTTACTTACGTAATGCCGGTATTAGAAGCCGCGTGCCGGATTTAGAGTAATTTTTTTACAGGTGCTTGTTTGGCTGAGCAATCAAGAAAAAGGCGGGTTTATTCCAAGTCGGATGGCGAGTCTCGTCCGTCTAGGCGACTCAATCCTTTTAGGTTGCTGCTGTTTCTAGCCTTGGTTCTGCTAGTGTTCTCCTTCTATACTGGAATTTTCAAACTGCCTGATTTGAGTGGTTTTAACCGGCCGCCTGCAGGCCAGGATGTCTCTGAAGCGAGGCTCGCGTCCATTTATGACGTGGTGTTTTTGCAGTACGTCCATCCGGCGTATGGGTTCAGCATGAGGTATCCTACTGGTTATGCGGTCCTTTCTAGCGATGGCAATGAGGCTTTGAAGTTTTTTGCAGCCACTGGGGACATGAATGGTGTCCTTGTAAGCGTGATTGTTTCTAATGAGACGTTCACGGCAAAGGATTATTCAACTTTCTATTCGACTTTCTCCTCAACGGATTCTGGGACTGTTCTTTCGTCGGTTTCGTATGCAAACGCGACGATTGGCGGCAAGAATGGTTTTCTTGTCAATGCCACTATGGCGTCTGACTTGCTTGACGAGCCCATGGCTGTGAATTATTTCCTGTTTAATTGCCCGAACTATGGTGTAATCATTCAGTCCGGAATTCCGCAGAGCGTTTCTGGCGAAAAGGCGTTCGTTTATCACATGATGGAATCATTCAAGTGTTAGGTACTCCTTATGGTATTCGAAGCAGGGTTACTGATTCAGAGTAGTTTCTCCTGGTCGATTTTCTTTTTTCTTTCTCTTTTTTCCCTCTGATTTCGTTTTTTCCTTCCTGAAAGCTTTATTATTCCATTACTGTCTGGAATAACTATCGGAGTGCCCTTTTGTTTTGGGACGCCGCCAAGGGAAAGCATTATGGCTGGATTCTTGAGCAACCTGCGTGAAAAGATTGGCGGAGCGTTGCCTTGGAACAAGCCGCGTGGCTCAGTAAAATTTCCTGCTTCTACGACTGGTTTTGATGCAAGGGAGCTTACGCACGGCCCTCTTGAGCAGGATGTAAAGCACCGCTGGAACCTTCCCCCGCTTTCTGAGCGAAGGCCCGCGGCTTTGGAGCGCCAGTACCACGATTCAATTGACCAGATGGTGGAGCGCCAGCCCCTCGTCCACACCGAGAAGCTGTTAAAGCACATCACCAAGGAGGGTGCGTGGGGCTTTGGCGAAAACGGTTCGAGCTTCTTTTCCGACCGCATGGTGAACGACCCGCGTCTCATCGGTGCGGTTCAACGCGCGCTGAAGTCTCCCCAGGTGGTTTCGCTTGTTCAGGAGTATGGTAAAAGAGGCCTTATTCGCAACCGCGAGCCCAAGAATGCAGCTGAAGTTCTGTTTGAAAACCAGATTACTGCAGGAAACCACTTGTATGACGCGCTGATAAACGACCGCTACCACGGGGCTCAAATAAGGTCGCTTATCCGCCAGGCAAAGCGGATGGATTCCGAGGTCGCAAGGTCCGAAACCCCCGCTCTTGCGCCAGATGCCCAAGAGCCCAATCCCGAGGAGGTTCCGATGCCCCAGCAGCCCATGCCGGACGAGCCCGTGCTGACTTTGAGCCAGGCGCGTTCGCTCCTCGAGGCGGCTAAGTCGGGGCCGGTGAGCTTCAACCTGGACCAGCGCAAGATAAAGGGCGTCAAGGGCGACGTCAATGTCGGGAGCCACAACACGCAGGGCGACCGGATGGAAGGCCGCAGCGTCATCAAGGGCAATAAGAACCGGGTGACGCCGGAAAGCCGGGATGTGGAAGAATCGCCTCTAATCAAGGAAAAGCATCTCCAATTACTGAACAATTATTTTTCTCATCACCGGGTGGATAATGCGTTGCATGCGCAGTTCTTGGTAAGGACTGCGCTGAATTCGGGGTCGTATAGTCAGTTCAGGAAGGTCTCGGACCAATATGCGAGCCAGAAGGGGCGTCAAGGAAATTCAGAACTTTCACAAGCGTTCTTTGATTTGATGAGGAAAAAGCGCGTACTAAAGGCCTACCAGCAGTCGCCTAATGTCACTGTCGCGGCAATACTGAACAACGTAAAGTTAAAAGGGGGCTAGATTAGCGTGGTCAAGCCAATCAAGAACGTCAAAGGCAATGTCAACATCAACAGTTTCAATGTGTATGGGGATCGCATCTCTGGCCGCAATGTAATCAAGGGCGACGGCAACGTCATCGGCAAAGGCAAGATTCAGCAGTCTCGCGGTGGAGGCTTGCTTGAGGCCGAAAAGCCAGAAGCCCCGGTCCGCAACCCAATCCAGAAAGGCAAGTCAACGCGCACAGTCATCGAGTACCCCCAAGGCCGCAAAATCATTGCTTCACCCGTGCCGGAACCGGCCAAGCCGGAAGAGAAACCGCCCGAATATTATATTATCAATCATCCGAATTGGAGGAAAAACATTCCTCCAGCAGAAACGCCCGCAAAGGGCGAAAGCGTCCAGGATTTTGAAAAGGATATTGCGCAACTGGTTACGCAAAGGAAGCCGAAGCGTCCCCCTTCGGGGCCATATAAACGGACGTTCCGTAAGTTGTCTGGCGGTGCGGAAGAGCTGGAGTCCTTGCTTGGCCGGACGCCGTTAAGGGGTTGGGATGAAGTCACTCCCGGGCCTGACCAATATATTGCTAAGAGTACGCCTGTACGTGGCCGTGGTATTGATGAGATTACTCCCAGACCTGACCGGAGCATGGTTGAGATTACTCCCGCGCCAAAGCGAAAGTCGGAACCAATTGCAGACCTGATGCCGTTGCCGCAGCCGGACACGTCAATTACAGGCAGGTTCATCCGTTTCTTTGGGAGAAAGCCGTCAACAGGTCGGCCGGGCGCAAAAGAAAGGAGCATTTGGACCCCGCTTGGTGGAAAGCCCCAGAGGGGTCGTTCGCTGCAACTGTCGCAGGCGGGCCTTTCGCGTGCAGCGTCCAAGGAGTCCGGCTTGAAGGCAAAGGTCGCGGGTGCATTCCGCTCCGGCACGCTCGGGCAGAGGCCGCCCCTTTCGCAGTCTTCAGTAGTCAAATCCTTGTACGACATATTTGGTTCGAGCCACGAAAAGAAAACTGACTTCACACCATTCACCCTTCGGGATTCTCCGAGAAAGCCGTTGATTGGCCAGGGCCGCGACGAAGGCGTTTCCAGCACGGGTCCGAGCTGGCAGAAGGCGCTCAATGCAGACCCGAGCAATTTCATAAAGCCCCGGCTTGCAGGTCAGCAGGCTGAATCTGGCGCTGCTCGTGTTTTGGATGAAGAACAGTCGGCAAAGCGAGGCATCGTCAACCGATTTGGGCGTTATGTCAGCAACAAGACTGGATTGGGTGTGCAGAGGCTTACTGAGGAGGAAGAGGCGAACCTTGAGGACTTGCTTGAGGCTGCGCCTGCGCCGTCCCCCCGCTTGCGTGACCGCGTCCGTGGCCAGGCTGGCAAGGTCACTGCTGCTGTAAAAGGTTATTTCCGCAAGCCCAATGCTTCGCCTGAACCGGCCGAGCCCGAGCAGCGCGCGGAGTATCCTGGACCGTCTGTGGAGCCGGAAACCCCGGTGCAAGCCGCTCCGGCTTCGTTTGAGGACCGCCTTTCGGAATTCTTGGTTGCGCATAATGCTCCTCACGATATACCTCCCGAAGATTATCAGGCTATCCGGAATCACTTCATCAATTCAGGCTCGATGGATGAGAAGCAGTTCAAGGCAGTGCTTCACGAATACTTGTTTGACAAGGTCCGCGTCAGCCCACAGGCCATCTGGTATCTTACGCACCCGGACGGCCGCTGGGTAAAACCGCCTGAAGTTAAGGCGCGTATGGAAATGCTTAGGCAGCTCCGCCTCCTGGCTGCCGAAGAGGCAAGGACGTCGCAGTGAACCTTTGGTTGAATGAAGTTGGTTATGATGGCAGTTCAAGAACCTTCGAAAAGGGCAAAGGCGCTTGCAACCGCCACTGTTGGCGAGCTGGTGGACCACCACGGCTTTTGCAAGCCGCAGAAGGCGATGGTCGAGCTTGCGGAGTCGGCAAGAAAGAGCAAGGACTTCCACAGTTTTTTCAAAGGTTCGATGGGCCTTGCATTGAAGCACGGCGCAGCAGAAGGGAGTTTGGATTACGCGCTCGGGCTGTTGAAGGGAAGCGGCTCTTTGCCTTTCAACCCGCTGGCGCTTGACTCGGGCAAGGCACAGGTTGCATTGAAGGCAGGCAAGTTGAGTCCGCGTGATTTTCATTTGGTGAACAACTGGCGCAATTTCTACCAGCTTGCCAGGGAAGGACACCCCGCATTGAAGGATGTCATCAAGAAGCTTAAGGGATGATTTTATTTTGACCAGGACAGTCGCAAAGTCTAGTAGCAAAAAGCCAGCAGCCAAGCCCGTAAAGGCAAGGAAGGCTTCGGCAAAGCAAGCAAAGCCACCCAAGGCCGTGAAGTCTTCGGGTGCAGGCAAGGCGTTCTACCTCAAGGTGCACGTCTCGCGCTTCTCAACTATTGTCGCGGTGTGCGACAAGGCGTGCCTGGGAAAGAAGTTCGAGTCAAATGGCCTAATCCTTGACCTTGCCACCCACCGCCGGTTCTACGAAGGCGAGCTGGTGGGCGAAGAGCAGGTAAAGGAGGCCCTTTGCAATGCTTCCTGCGCCAACATCGTAGGCGACAAGTCCATTGAGCTAGCCTGTTCTGCGATGAATGTTTCCAAGGCAGGCGCGAAGAAAATTGGCGGAGTTTCCCACCTCCAAGTATATCGTGTGTAATGCAACTGTTGTTGCGGACAAAGAATACCGATGGTTATCGCGCATAGCCCCACTGAGATTGCGTTGCGTAAACGTTTAGTGGATATGACTAGCCCCGACAACCCGAATGTCAGCGGTACGCGTGAAGTCGTCAGGGCTGCTGAAGCGGTGACGGGGATTGCCTGGAAGCTTTACGACCGCCAGCCCGGAATCAATTCGGATGTGCTGAAGGCTCACGTGGAAGCGGTTCTTTCGCAAATCAACGGCTTAAGGCCCGACGCCTCGAATTACGAGTTGAAAAAGGCGTTCGGCCGCGTCGAGGATTATGTTTCCAAGAACGTTCCGGACGTATACGACGAGGAACGCAAGCCGTTCTTGGATCCGCAGCACCCCGGGCACAAGAAGTCCGTGCTGATGATAAACTCGTTTTTTTCAAAAAACCCGCAGTACCTGCCTGAAATCGTGAAAGCAGCGTCGGATGTCGTGTCCTTTGACCAGGGCGCCCACCGGGATTTCGTGGGCAATTCAAGCTATGGTGCGTATTGGAAGGCAATCAACCGGTCTGACAAGCCCGCGGACGATGAACGGCAAGGCCTGAACGTCTCACGCGCGGTCAATACCGTTGTGCAGAAGTTCCTGCGCGCAGACCCCAACATAAAACTCGAAGACCTTCGCGTGCATTCCCGCCAAGCCATCAAGAAAGCGTGCCAGGAAGGCACGCTTGGGGCAGTTGACGATTACATACGCAAAAACAAGCTCAATGTCTTTCCAATGGCGCAGTCGAATTCAAACGGCCAGGACGTTGCCGCGGCAAGGGTGCTGATTGACTGCGTTTCGAAAGGCGCGCACCTTAAGCACCATTATTTGGAACGTGTCATCCAGAAACTTGATCAGAAGCGCCGCTCTGACGAATACCGGCCATAGTTTTTTTGTGATTGCAATGGGTCGAATGACACGATTATATGAAAAGGCGAAGGATGCTGTCAAGTCCATCTTTGCATCCAAGCCCCCCGAACCGGTGCGGCCTGGTCAGGCGGAGTCTTGGGCCATCAAAAGGCAAGCCGATCAGTATTCAAGGGAGCGCAGGCGCGGCGAAGAGCTTAAGGACGCGCGTGATGATGCCCGGCTTGTGGAAACGCGGCGAGTCTGGGACGAGGCGTTCAGGAAAAAGGAACCCGCAAAGTTCGAGTCCGACCCCCACGATTGGATGTGGGAAACCGGCCGCAAGCCCGGCGTTTACGAGAGGCACCTCCGCGGCAAGGCAGACGCGTTAATCCGCGGGCGCAACGACAAGGCCCAAGCATATGGGGACATGATTGCCAGAAACACGCTCAAGCACGGGCCGGCAGACTGGATGTTTGAGGACGGCCCCAACCCCCCTTCAGTTCTTGGCCGCAAGGCAGTTGACCGGCCTGACATTATCCGCAAGCCGCCCCGCACAAGGCCAACCGTCACCGAGGAGTCAATCCCGGACAACCGGTCGTTTGGAAAGAAGGTTGCGGACAAGTTGAAGGGGTTGCTGTGGTGGCGAAAGCCGAAGGCCCCGTCCGAAGTGGTCATTGCAAGGAAATGGGTGCCCAAGGAGGTTCCAAGGCAAGCCGGAACGGAAAGCCCAAAGGAGCCCGTGTCAAGCGAAGATGAGTGGCTTTCGGATGCCTACAAGTCCGACCTCTGGAAACTGCATGAGGCCAAGAAGGAGTATGAGCGCCGGACTCCTGCGGATGCCTTGGCTGACCTATACTCTTCTTTCGGGCTTCCAAAGAACGTTGCAGAAAACGATTATGCTGAATTGTGCCGCCGTTTCCGGAGCAAGAACACTGTTGAAGCGCTTGACCTGGTCGCCAAGAAGATTAGGCTTCGCACCGGTAAGGCGGACGGCCTTGGGGCGTTTGTGCAGTATGGGCATTTCCTGAAGGATGGCACTGCGCAGGCCGCAAACAACAGGAAAGACTGGCAGCGCGGGCTTGAAGGGCACCGCGAGTCGATCCAGAGGCTTACCAACCAGGCGATGGGTTTGAGAATGCAGATTGAGCGGTCCAAGCAGGGTTCGCCGCAGCTTGAAGGCCAGCTTGCGTTGCCAGAACTGGCCGGGCCTGAAAACAACCCGCAGTTGAAAAGCCCCCTTGAAAAAAAGTATGATTTGGTCCTGCAGAAGTTGAAGGCTGCGCACGGCGCGTATGCCGAGGCAAAAGAACAGGCGGAGTGGGTGGTTTCAGACCTCGCGTTCCAGCCCGACTCAAGTCCCGTTGTCTGGGATGGCGTGAGCGTCAACCCTACTGGGCGGGACGAGGACAACTTGCTTTTGGCAAGGGAGTTCATCGAGAAGGCGAACAAGGAGCCGATGCCCCCGGCAAGGCCGATGGTCAAGGGCAGGGATTACGATCGCGAAATAGAGTACCGGGGGCCGAAGCTTCCCGGGCCGACTTATGATTCCAAAGGCAACCGGATTGTGCCTCCGCTTCCAAAGCAGTTGACTGAAGGCAAAGGAAGCCAAGGTGCGAAGAAGCCATTGCGTAGCGTAACTCGTACTGGTGAATAGGCTCTTCAGGTCTTCTTCCCTTTTCATCCGTTCAGCTTTTTTTCTCTTCAGCCGGCGTCTTCTTCGGGTTTTAGGGTCAAAGAAACCCGGTCGGGCTTTGGAAGCAAAGCCGTTGGCAAGGGTATGAGCAACGCTTATTAGTTTATCACTTGATTAATTTACTTGTTGATTAATATGTCCGCAACTGCCTTCGTCACGTTCAAGCCCCGCAACCTCGACCGCTACCCGCGCCTGGACACCGTGCTTATGGTGGAGAAGGCACTTTACGACAACAAAAGCGACGCGACTTTAACGGAAATCTGGCGTGCGCTTCCTAAAAAAGTCCTCTGGACAACCTACACTACGATTTTGGACTACCTTGAATACTCCGGCAAGATTCACGTGGAGCCGGACAAGACCGTGACGTGGCTGTGGAACCCCGAACTGATGGAGAAAGTCAAAAAGCAGGGCGTCACCAAGAAGGACGTTGTTAAGGCAGTCCGAGAGATTGGTGATAAACTATACGAAATGGAGTCGAATAAAAAGCAATGAAGAATTCTCCTTAGCCCTTCTTCTCTCCGTCCGTTCAGCTTTTTTTCTCTTCCGCAGCGTCTTCCTTCTTCGGCGAGTAGTACTTCTTGGCAGCGTCGACCTGCGTCTGGGAGCCAAGCTCGAACCACGGTCCGGAGTAGACGTAGCCGAACAGTTTCTGCTTTTCAGCAATCAATGGAAGGAGGTCGGACTCGAAGCTCTTGATTCCGGGCTTGTATAAGTCGAAAATCTCAGGCTCGCAAATGGCGATGCCAGCGTTGACCAGGTTGCTTGAGGTTGAGTCGGGCTTTTCGGAGAAGTCGATGATTTGGCTTCCGCGCATCTTTGCAACCCCATAGTTCTTGGCATCGCGCACGTTCGCCAGGGCAAGCGTGCACAGGGCCTTGTTTGCCTTGTGGAATTGAATCATGTCGGAAATGTCAAGCTCGTCGTACAAAACGTCGGCGTAGGAGAGTATGAACGTGTCCTTGACCAGGGGCTTTGCCAAAAGCAGGCCTCCGGCGCTTCCGGAAGGCGAGTTCTCCCACAGGTAGTTGATTTTCATCCCGATGGATTTTCCTTCCTGCAGCTTGGCCTTCATCCCTTCGCCCTGCATTGAAAGGCAGATGATGGCCTCGTCCAGGCCGTATTTCTTGAACTGGCCGATGATGTGTTCAATCACCGGCTTGCCGCCGACTTCCAGCAGGGGCTTGATTGTCTTTCCGGATGGCAGGGCGAGCCGCTCGTCGCTTCCTCCTGCAAGCACAACCGCCTGGCGGGCAAGCGTGGAGGACAGGGCCTTCTTGAGGATGCGGTCTATTGCGTGGGAGCGGTTCTTGACCTCGTGGCCGTCTATGGTGTTGTCAATCTGGCGAAGCAGCGTGTCGTCGATGGTGATTGTGATTCGCTCCACTCTAATAGTCTACCCCTATGTAGTATCAAAAGCTTGCAATATAAAGCATTCATACTCTGTAATACTTACAACTCTTGGTTGCAAGAAAACCTTTAATAATTCATACTTCTTCATACTTTTGCCTAAGATGGGGCGGCCAGATGGCGTCTCACAGGCGAAGGGAAGACATCAATAGAAAACCGAACAGAGTGGAAGGGGAGGAGGGCCAAAGGGCTTCAACCCAACGGGGGTAACCCGGTGTGTGACTAGGCGGCTTGGAAGCCAAAATCGCCCTCTTTCTCATTCCCGTCAAATCCTTGCCTGGGCGTATTGTGCACATATTTCAACTCAAATAGGGGAGTGTATACTAAATGGACCATAACCTGTCACTGGACTTCGTCCGCGTTACCGAGGCAGCTGCTTACGCATCCGCCCATTGGGTAGGAAGGGGCGACAACGATGCTGCCGACCAGGCCGCGGTCACTGCGATGCGCGACGCATTCAACACAATGGACATGAAAGGCGAAATCGTCATCGGCGAAGGGGAGCGCGACGAGGCTCCGATGCTATTCATAGGCGAGCACGTCGGCAAGGGAACTGGAACGGAAATCGACATCGCAGTAGACCCCCTTGAAGGCACCAACATCTGCGCCAAGGGAGGAATCAACGCCATCGCAGTGATGGCAGCAGGCCCAAAAGGAACCCTGCTCAAGGCACCGGACACTTACATGGACAAGATTGCAGTAGGCCCAAAGGCCAAAGGCGCAATCGACATCAACGCAAGCGTTCAGGACAACATCTACGCAGTTGCCGACAAGCTCGACAAGGACCCCGCTGAGCTTACTGTGATTATCCTTGAGCGCGACAGGCACAAGGACCTCATCCACCAGGTGCGCCACGCTGGCGCGCGGATCAGGCTCATCGGCGACGGCGACGTCTCAGCCGCAATCTCAACTGTTTTCGACTACTCCGGCATTGACATGCTGCTTGGAATCGGCGGTGCGCCCGAAGGCGTTCTTGCTGCTGCAGCGCTGAAAGCACTTGGCGGAGACATGCAAGGAAAGCTCAAGTACCGCAAGCCGGAGGAGCGCGAGCGCGCAATCAAGATGGGAATCGGAGACCCCGAACGCACCCTCAAGCTTGACGACTTGGTCAAGGGCGACCAGTCCATTTTTGTCGCCTCTGGAGTGACCGACGGCCCGCTCATCAAGGGCGTGCGCTTTGCGCAGCACGGCACCACAATCAGCTCGGTGTCCATAGACGGCCAGACCGGGACGATGCGCTTTGTCGAGTCCCAGCACCACTTCAGGAGCCAGTCGCACGACTACTGGCACAAGATCCGCGAGGACAACAAAGACAACGCCAAGCCAAAGGCGGCGAAATAAAAGCCCCGGCCTTGTGACTTTTACGGGTCAAGAAACAATTACCAAATCATTTTTGGAGGTAGGTTAGGAAATGGCAACGGAATTCAAAGCCCCTGCACTCAAGGACCTCGACGTGAGCTTGGGCAAGCGCACTAGGCTGCACCGTCTTTTGTACGAACACGGGCCCCGCAACGGCACTTTGATGATTCTTCCCTACGACCAGGGGCTCGAACACGGCCCGGTTGACTTCTTCCCAAACCCCGTAAGCAAGGATCCCGAGTACGTGATGAAGCTTGCAAAGGAAGGCGGCTACTCCGCAGTTGCTGTTCACATCGGCCTGGCAAGAAAGTACATGAAGGAGTACGCAGGCGAAGTCCCCCTTGTGCTCAAGCTCAACGGCAAGACCACGATTCCCTCTGACGCGCAGGCGTTCTCGCCCCTCACCGGTACTGTCGAGGAAGCTGTTGCCATTGGCGCTGACGCAGTAGGGTACACGCTCTACACCGGCTCTCCGGCACAGGACCGCGACATCGCGCAGCTTACTGCTGTTCGCAACGAGTGCGAGAGGTTCGGCATGCCCCTCATAGTGTGGTCGTACCCGCGCGGCGAGGCAATAGACAAGAAGGGCGGCCAGACTTCCCTTTATGCAGTTGACTACGCTGCACGCGTTGCAAACGAGCTTGGCGCGGACATCGTAAAGGTAAACATTCCCAAGAAAGTCAAGCCCGAAAAGATGGCAGACTACGAAAAGCTCTGCTCAAAGGACGACGACTACAAGCAGTACATCGCGCTGGAAAGCGCGTCCGAGGAGGAGCGCGTCAAGCGCGTGGTGGAGTCAGCAGGACGTACACTGGTGCTGATTTCGGGCGGGGAGAAGATGCCCGACTCGGATTTGGTGAAGAAGCTTGAGACTGTGATGAAGGCCGGCGTGACCGGAATCATCTTCGGCCGCAATATGTGGCAGCGCGACCACAAGAACGCGATTGCCATGACCAAGCAAATCAAGGAAATGATGGCAAAGTACGGGCGCTGATTGTTTCGGCGTTTGCTTTCTTTTTCATTTCTTTCTATTTTTTATTTCATCTTTTGTTTCGTATTTTTTCATTTTTTATACTCCCAATCGCTTTTTCTAGCCTGTTTTTATTGCAGCCGCGCTAATATCTCTGATAATGTATGGCTGTTTATTCAAGCAAGGGCGTGGCCGTTGTCGCTTTTCTGTGCCTTGGGCTTGTCCTTGCGGGTTGTGTTGGCCAATCGGGTAGCTCAGCATCTCCTACTGTTGTTTTACAACCCTCGGCATACCCGTCAACTGCAAACGCAACTAGCCTTCCTTTGGTTAGCAGCCCTTCTCCCGCGCCTTCGGCGGTTATGCCTAGTCCAGCATCAAACTCATCGCCAGCAGCAGAGTATGCCCTGCCATTCAATGCAAGCTTTCCGGAAAGCCCAGCTGAGATTTTCGGCTTAAACTATTCGACTTCTCCGAACGTCATCGATGCGAGCAAGGCAACCAACCTTACTGGGTTGGTGAATGCGTCAAAGCCAATCGTGAATTTATCCTGCAAGGGGCCTTCGGACTGCGCGTGCAACTTCGTAAAGATTAACGCGGCCGGCAAGTCCCAGGACTTCCAGTTCTTTCCCGACGCCACTGGCGAAAGCGGGCATTACCTATTCAATATAAGCTGCAACTTCTTCCCGCCAGTGAACGGCAGTTATTCCCTATCCGGTTTTGACGTGATGGGTGGGACTGAAACCAACCGTATTTCAATCCAGTTTATGCCGCACCCCGGTTAGTATCTTGATGGTTTGAGCAGTCCTCTCTTTTCTATCATTTATATACCTCCAAAGTGTTATTCCTCCAGAGGGGAAACCACATGGATTATCCGAAGTTTTTCGCATTCTTTCTAATCTTTGCGTCAGCTGCGCTCCTTGCAGGGTGCGTCGACATTTCCGGCAGCCCGCAGTCATCGCCATCTCCTGAAGCTTCGGCCTTGCCGTCGGTTGCGCCTTCGGTCCAGCCGTCCCCTGTTGAGGTCGCTTCGCCTTTGCCTGAGCCTTCGCCAAGCCCCGCAGTCGAGGCGAGCCCGTCTCCCGAGCCGTCCCCCAGCCCATCTCCCAGCCCCTCGCCAAGCCCGTCGCCTTCGCCCGCGCCCATAGTCTCGCCCAGGCCGGCTGCGCCGACGCCGACTCCCATCGTGAACTTCACGTTCTACAATTACATCAACGATTACCTCAAGAGCCAGACAGGACGTTCGAACAGCACCCTTTACGATGGCGGCACTGACACGAGTGCGGCGTTCTCGTTCGGCTCGGGTTCGTTTTCGGCGCTTCCTGACTTCAGCGTGGCAAACGGCCGGGGCTCGAGCGTGACTGAGGCGCAGGCTATTTTTGTCGGCGCGAACGTACGCTATGACGAGGGCTCAAGCTATTCCGTGATTGTGGACAAGCCACGCGTGTCCTATGCGGTCTCGTTCAGCGGCGCCCTTCCTTTGTGCTGGGACACCACGAACACCTCGTCAAGCTGTGCGGAAATCGACCGCCTTGAGACCAACACGGTAATCCGGCTGCTTGGCTACAACTGGCAGGTCTTGGACTACACCGCGAGCGGGGACAACATAACGTCGTTAATGCTTGGCAAGGTCCTTTCAAGCGCAACCGGCATGGCGCAGGGGGACTCGATGTGGATTGGCTCAAACTCGAAGGCAACGCTTACGGAGTTCTCGATGGCCGGCTCGGTACGCGGCGTGCCCCGTCTGACCAACTTCAAAGTCGAGACCCCCGCGGACGGCGCGATGGTTGCGCAGCTTACTACTGGCGACTACGTCAACGTGAGCGGGATCGCTATGCGGGTCAACCGCGCCTACCTTGACGAGAACTCCACCATCCGCGCGGACGTCACAGCAATGTCGAACGTGCTTACGCTGACAAAGAACCTGCACATAGACTCCTCAAGCAACCTGTACTGGTATGCCGACATCACAAGCTCAACTTCCGGCAACTCCTCGGCAATAAGCCGGATCTTGATATATTCGATGTTCCCCAACGCCCGGCCCGGCGACAAGCTTGTCACGAACGATTCCATGACGGTAATCCCCGGCGAGCCTGCGTTCGAGCTTTCCTATGCGGGGCTTGCGGTCACCAACGAGACTTACGACATGCTCAGCTTCACGATACGCAACAGCTCGACCCAGTACAGCGAGCTGGGCTATTGGAACGGTCCTTTCCTTGAGGTGGTCAGCGGCGTCCCCGACGCGTTCCGCTATTCCTCCGATGGCAACACCGTGAACCGCTCGATGATACGCATCCCGCTTGCGGAGATGACTGGCAATACTGGCGTGGTGGTTTCAGCTGGCACCGCGCTCCTGCAGAACACCAGCGGCTACTGGCTTTCGTTGCCGTCGGTTCCTGCCTACACTTACTCCTCGTCCGAGTCTGCGGCCTTGACATTCAGCTATGGCGCCGACCAGTCCAGGGTTTGCGTTGCAGACCACGCGTCAGACGGCTCAACTGACACGCGCTACATCTGCGCGCTGTTGAACCCGGCGTTGGGCAGCGGCCAGTTCATAGACGCGAACGGCTCTACTTCCGCGACCAAGCTTGCCTATGGCGCAGCTGACGCCGCGCCTTCCAAGGCGGCGAACTTCATCACCGACCGCGGCTCGCGCATAATCTCAGTCCAGCCTACCCAGGCCCTGATAGAATACGCGCGCACAGTTGTGAAGGCGAAGTTCGTGGTCAGAAACATCGCCCAGAACTCCACCTCATTTGCCCCTGCAAACGTTGTCACGCATGGCACTTCACCTGCAACCGGGCTCGTGGTCAGCAACCCGAACCCGTGGTGGTGCTTCTGCAAGGGGCAGGCGTGGTGCTTGTGGTGCAAGTAGTGCCGTTGGGAAAAAATAGGGCTTGAGTTAGGCACTACGTTTCTTTTTCCTTGTTTTCTTCTTTTCTTGCGTCTATTTTTCTATCTTTTTCTTTGCCTTTTCCTATTCCTGTTTTTCAACCACGAATTGGCTGTCGCGCAGCTTCGTGTGGTATCTCTTTGCGAACCTGTGCGCCTCGTCGCGTATTGCCTGAAGGAGCTTCAGCCCCGCGCTCTTTTTGTCAAGCACAACCGGCATGCTGCGAGTCGGGGTGTAGACTTCCTCGTTGCGTTTTGCAAGCGAGATTATTGGGATGTCGCGCTCGCCCAGTTCAAGCAAGGCCTCGATTGCGGCGTGCAGCTGGCCCTTGCCTCCGTCGATGACGATTAGGTCGGGAAGCTGGGCGTTCTCTTCCAGAAGACGGCGGTATCTGCGGCCAACCGCTTCCTTGATTGCGTCGAAATCGTTCTGGCCAGTCAGCGTCCTCATCTTGAACTGCCTGTAGTTGTCCTTGTCGGGCGCGCCGTCGCGGAACCGCACCATGCTTGCGACGGTATTTTCCTTTCCCAGGTTGGAGATGTCGAAGCACTCCATCACTCGCGGGAGCAGTGGCAGCCGCAGTGCGGATTTCAGCTCTCCAAGTGCAGGTGAGACCGTCGTATTCAATGCAATCGCGGCGTTCTTTTCCACCAAGTCAAGGAGCTCCTTCTTCGAGCCTTTCTTGGGAACAACTATATGCACTTTCTTCCCGGCCTTGGAGGACAGGTATTCCTCAAGCGCAGGCGCTTCCTCAAGCTCCCCTGCAAGGACGATTTCTTCAGGGATATGCGCGTATGAGTAGTATTCGCGTAAAAATTGCGGTACCAAGTCCGCCGCTGCGTCGAAGCGGAAAGTCTGTCTCTGCTTTATAGTGCCGCGCGTGAGGTTGAACACCTGGCCGCAGGCCTTGGTGCGGTCAGCTGCGAAGCCGATGAAGTCCTGGTCGAACGCCATGCGCGTTTCCATCTTCTGCTCCTCGCCAAGGCCGCCCAAGGCCTTGATTTGCTCTCGAAGCTTCAAAGCTTCTTCAAACCTCTGATTCTTTGAAGCTTCGGCCATGCGCTTTCCAAGCTCCAGGATGAGCGTCTCGTTGTTTCCTTCCAGGCTCCTCACGGAAGCGTCGATGTTTGCCTTGTAATCTTCCTTGGAAACCTTGTTGATGCAGGGTGCTGAGCACTGTCCGATGTGGTAAAGCAGGCACTCGCGCTTTGGCAGGTGCTTGCACGTCCTAATCTTGAATGTCTTGCGCAACGCACTCATCGCTATTGCGCGCTGCTCGCCGAACACGAACGGGCCAAGGACCTTGCCTTTTTCCTTTCCGCTGAGCTTTCGCACAGTAAGCAGTCTTGGAAATTCCTCGTCAGTAACCAGCACGTAAGCGTACCGGAACGAGTCCTTCAGGTCGATGTTGTACTTGGGCCGGTTCTTCTTGATGAGGTTGGACTCAAGCACCAGCGCCTCGATTTCGTTGTCCGTGACAATGAATTCAACTGTGTCCGTCTCAGCGACCTGCCTGATTGTCTTGTCCGGCAGGTCGGCGTTCTCGCGGAAATAGGAAGCAACCCGCTTCTTGATGTCCTTTGCTTTCCCGATGTAGATGATTTCGCCTTTTGCGTCCTTCATCAGGTAGACTCCGGGGAGCGACGGTGCGTTGAAGGCCTTGACCATATGTTTCGCCTATTGCTCGTTGGGGGTGAATTGGCAGAGTGGTTATTTTGGTTCCTTTCGTTTGAGTTCCTTTACCTTGTCGAAGTCGGAGTCCATGCTGTAGATTTCGCGTTCGCCTTGGAGTATTGCGCACGCGGCATGGATGGAGCCTCTCGGTTTAAGGCCGTATGTGGTGTATATGCGCTGGGCTAGTGATATCATTTCCCGGTCAGCAGGTATGATTTTCAGGCGGGGAATTGCAAGGAGCGCTTCGCCCGCTGCTGCGGCTTCTT
>Ga0074198_1000897_pt1 | contig 24585 bp, 26 predicted proteins | sample EPASupsiteSAE323_FD_64527 | JGI IMG/M metagenome (GOLD analysis project Ga0074198, IMG submission 64527) | Bioremediated contaminated groundwater from EPA Superfund site, New Mexico - Sample SAE3-23 | ecosystem: Environmental > Aquatic > Deep subsurface > Groundwater > Contaminated ...
TTGCCATCGCAACCGGCGCGCCCATGCCAAAGAGCAGGAGCGAGAACATCAGCACGAAAAAGAACGCGTTCAGGTAGCTGAGCGCGTCGTCCTTGATGAAGTAGTATGGCGGCGCGTAGGTGAACTTCTCGGTGCCCGGCAGGGTGTTGTAGGCAAACACGCCAAAAAAGCTGACTACGAGTACCGCAAATGACAGCAGGCTTACGGCGTTCATAGATATCTGGAAGGACTGGGCGAATAAAAAGATAGCCTGAGGGGATTGGGCGGGGAATGCGACCACCGGGAGTCGAACCCGGGCTTGCAGCTTGGAAGGCTGCCGTCATACCGTTAGACCATGGTCGCGCGTAGTATTTGTAATATTACAGCTAATATTAGGAAAATAATCTTGCAAGGCAACCAATAAAAGAGGTTTGAAGGGCGTTGGCGCGTCCGGGCAGCTCCGAAGGCGTTCACCACCTGTCCTTGTGCACCCTTGACTTGTCGAAGCGCTCGGTTGCGGGTTTTTCCTCGGCAGGGTAGCCAATTGGAATCACAGAAAGGGGGATTACGGTTTTTGGAAGGCCGAGAATCTTCTGGATTCCCTCCGCCCTGCCCGGAAGCGGGTACGCCGCGGTCCACACTGCGCCAAGGCCGAGTGCGTGCGCCGCAAGGACGATGTTTGTGGATGCGATGCAGCAGTCCTGAACCCACATGTCTGGCAGCTTCTCAAGCTTGGTGTCCCCGCACACCACTATTGCAAGCGGCGCGCCGGGAAGCATCTGCGCATAGGCGCTGACTTTGGGGATTTCGGAAAGTATTGCCTTGTCGGTGATTACTATGAAGTGCCAGGGCCGTTCGTTCATCGCGCTTGGCCCCTGCATCGCCGCGGTAAGGAGTGCATCGACTTTTTCCTTCTCAACCGGCCTTGGCTGGTACTTGCGGATGCTGTGCCGGGTCTTTTGCGCGTCCAAGACGTCCATAAAATCACGACGCAGGTTTGAGTTCATTTCTTTTGAATGATGTTGCCGCGTTGTTTGGCTTCCAAAAACATCAAATCACGGCCTTTCTTCTTGATAGCCGCATAATAATCTGATTCTATTGGGGGCATGTTTTTTCCTTTTTCAATGAGCTGTTGACGGAACGTTTCGAGATCAATGGACTTCTGCCCAAAAGTGCCGGTAATACGGGATTGGCTGCCCATACTAGCTATTTTTCTTACCGCTGACGCAGGTAATTTCCCTTTTCTTCCAACAAATATGTTGTCAGGCAGAGGCACCCGATCAGTACCCGCTGTTTTTGTCACTGCGTTTCTTGCCCGTTTTCCCGCACGTACACTTCCTAGACTGGGAAGTTTACGCTGCTCGTTTTCGGCACGTTCTGCAAGTTCTGGTCCGGTCGCCATGAAATTACCCCTCGCAAGATTGTTGACGAAGTGAATTTGCAGGTCTTAAATATAAAAATAGGCAGTTGCCCCAGATTCCGATTTCGTCACGCAAACCAAGGTTAAAATACGGCCAGCAAGATAATGGGATTCCGAGGGATTCCGTATCCCCAGGTCGTGTTAGAAAAAAAACTGTGCGCCCGCAAAGACCCTGATGCTGACTTGGGCGCGCTCTGAAATAAACCTGCTTTTCACGCAAATTCTCATTTTATCATAGGCGTGGCCTTGCAGGTCCAGGGGTTTTGTGCTGGTGAGTGATTTGGGAATTCTTGTTGCGCCTGTTGAACTGAAAAAGGACTTGGGCCTGCTTGGAAGCTTCGCAATGGGCTTTGCGGACGTGGGCGCGGACGTGTTCCTCGCCCTCGGACTGATTGCCGCCTACGCGCACGGCCTGATGCCGCTTGCCCTGATTATCGCGTCGGTAGTTTACGTATGCTCCGGCTTTTCCTACGCCGAGCTTGCTGCTGCGATTCCCGTGTGCGGGGGCGCGTCCTCGTTTGGCAAGCGCGCGTTCGGCAACTGGGCGGGATTCATCGCAGGCTGGGGATTGATGCTTGACTACACCATTGACATCGCCCTCTTTGCGGTCGCGTCCGCGGGCTACCTTTCGTTCTTCATCCCGGAAATACGCGCGTTCTTTCCGTTTGTTGCCGCGGGAATAACGTTTTTCCTCATGATTATCAACCTTTTCGGGATACGCGAATCCTCCGCCTTGAACGGCGGACTCACTGTCGTGGTCATTGCGATAGTGCTGGCGCTCCTTGCGCTTGGCTTTGCGACCACTTTCAGCGCAGAGAAATTCACAGCCGGGCTGACGCCAATAGAGGTCGACCCGGGGATGGACAGCTTCCTTTACGCAATCACCCTTGCCATGGTAACTTTCGTGGGAATCGAGAGCATTTCGCAGGGTGCGGAGGAGACGCGCAATCCCGGAAAGACCATCCCCCGCGCTACGATGCTTGCGGTGTTTTCAGTGGTTTTTTTTGCCGTTGCGGTGTCGGTGCTTTCGCTGGGAGTGGTTTCGTGGCAGGCGCTTGCCGAGAGCATGGACCACCCGTTCGTGGCAGTTGGCCAGGCGCTTCCGTTTGCCGAAATAGTCGTGCCGATAATCGCGTTCGCGGGGTTTGTCATATGCTTCGTGTCCGCAAACACCGGCATCATCGGCGTTTCACGGGTCGCGTACTCGATGAGCTGCGCCAACCTGATTACGCGCAAGGTAAAGTGGCTGCACCCGCGCTTCCGCACCCCTTGGGTAACGATAATATTCTTCTCGGTTGTGGCGATGTTTCTTGCGTACTACGGCAACATGGTGCTTTTGGGCGAGCTTTACGCATTCGGCGCGCTCACAGCATACACAATCACTAATTTGTCGCAGATTGCCCTGCGCTTCAAGGAGCCTGCGCTGGTGAGGCCGTTCAAGGTCCCCCTGAACATAAGGGTGGGCAAAGGCGACGTGTCGCTTGTTGCGGTTCTTGGGGTGGTAAGCTGCCTTGCGGTATTCAGTCTTGTTGCGTTGCTGCACGAGGAAGGCCGCAACTTCGCACTAGTGTGGTTTGCCGCAGGGATTATCTATTTCGCGGTTGCCAAGAATGGTAAGCAGCAAGCTGCCGCGTGTTGATTGGATGTCTTTGAGGAAATCGAATGCAAAACAGCCCAGGCTTGCCTCCCGCAAGGACGACGTGTTCACCGCGCAGGAGCGCAGCGCAGTTGACAGGCTGATTGCGCAGAAGTTCGGCAACTTCGCACCCGGAACCAAAAGCGTCGAGATGGTGGAAAGCGACGGCAAGTCAATAGTTGACGTCAAGGAGTCCGTTGCAACCGATGCGCAGGGAGACAGGGTAGTTACTGACACGCGCACGGTAATTGACAACACGGGAGTGCACGTAAAGCAGGCAACTGTTGCCGACGCATCGGACCCCAAGATTTTCATGGACCTTCTTTACAAGCTCAATGCCGAGCCGGTTGACGAGGAAAAGATGCGCTCTTTTGAGGAGAGGCTTGCGAAGATGAAGGAAAGGCTGAGAAAGCCCAAGCAGGTTGAATGTGAAAAAAAGGTTGAACAGCAGTGACTAAGGTCGCGACGAAATTGGATTCAAAGGGACGTGTGGTCATACCCCAGTCAATGAGGGACAGCCTGGGCATAAAGGACGGCGACAGGCTGCTTGTTTCGCAAGACCCCGAAACCGGCGAGATTGTAATCGCGCCCTCGTTTGAAAAGAAGCTCTTCCGGCTTGAGATAATACTCTCCGACAAGCCGGGCGCTCTTTCCCACGCAGCTGTTGCTCTTGCGGATTTGGGCGTTGACCTGGTTCGCACCCAGTCGCGCTCTTCAAAGCGTGGCGACGAGGCAGTCTGGATTGTGGAGTGCAATCCCGGAAAGAACAAGGCGGCAACGATCGCGGCGGCTTTGTCCAAGGCAGGAGCCATGCTCAAGGCTGCAAAGTGGGAATAGAAAAAGAAAGCGAACTCGAAAGCGCAAGTGCAGAATCCGCTGCCCAGACCGATGCTATTTTTTCCTCAGCCTGGCCGCGTTCTCGTGGCCTGCCAAACCCTCTGTTTTTGCAAGGACAACAGCCGCGTCAACCATCTCAGCCGAGGGCGTCCTGTCAGCACGCTGGTAGGTGACGACTTTGACGAACTCCCGCACCGAAAGCCCGCCAGTGTACCTTGCGGCCCCGCTTGTGGGAAGCGAGTGGTTGGTGCCGCTTGAGTAGTCGCCGAAAACCTCGGCGCAATATTTGCCAACAAAGAGCGAGCCGTAGTTTTTCAGCTTGGGAAGTATTGCGTCCGGGTCCTTGACTTGGATTTCAAGGTGTTCAGGGGCGCAGCGGTTTGCAATTTCAACAGCATCCGCAATGGAGTCCACTAATACGATGGTGCCGTTTGCAATGGACTTGCTTGCAACTTCCTTTGTTGAAAGGGCTTCAAGCTGCTTTGCAACCTCGGCTTCGACTTTTTTTGCGAATGTCTCGGAGTCGGTGACAAGGTCGCTTCTGGCAAGCGGGTCGTGCTCGGCCTGCGCAAGCAGGTCCGCTGCGACAAGTCCTGCGTCCGCGGAATCGTCCGCAATCACCATCACTTCGCTGGGACCTGCGATGAAGTCAATGCCGACTGCGCCGAAGGCAGACTTCTTTGCAGCTGCTACATACTTGTTACCCGGCCCGACTATCTTGTCAACAGCGGGGACGCTTTGCGTGCCAAAGGTCATTGCTGCAATAGCCTGGATTCCTCCGATTGCAAAGATGCGCGTCGCACCAGCAACGTCCGCTGCAACTATAGTGGCAGCTGCGATTTTTGGCGAGCATACGATGATGTTTTTCACTCCCGCGACCCTTGCGGGGATTACGGTCATCAGCGCAGTTGACGGGAGCGGGTAGCGTCCGCCTGGAACGTAGCACCCGACGCTTTCAAGCGGGATAGTCCTCTGGCCGAGGGTTACTCCGTCATTTTGAGTTTCGAAGTCCTTGGAGGACGCAAGCTGGAGAAGGGCGAACTTTTCGATGTTTGAAGCTGCTTTCTTGATTGCATCAACGGTCTCCTTATCCACGGAAGCATAGGCGGCCTTGATTTGCTCCTTGGATACTTCGAGCTTTTCCGGACTGGCCTTGTCGAACTTCTCGGCGTAGTGCCTAACTGCCTTGTCGCCTTCCGCCTTCACAGCGTCGAAGATTTCCCGCACCACCGGGAGCTCCTCGCAGGAGTATTTTGCGTAAAAGGACGAGCTGATTTGCGTAAAACCGATTGTGCGCATGAGAATCACTAGTTATTCTGACCCGAAGGGAATTTATAGATTCGTCAGCCAAAAGATAAATACGACATAAACGTGACAGAAACGACATCGCTTGTCACGAATACGAGGTCACGGTTCACATGGCAAAGAAGGAAGAAGTCAGCCCGATTTCAAAGCAGGTCCAGGAGGAGCTTGAGTCCGACATCTACGTCAACAAGGCAATCCGGCTGGGCATCGCCAACTGCTCGGCGATTGCAAAGAACCTCTCGCACAAAGTCGGCGGAAGCGAGGACGCCCTGAAGATGGCGGTGCTTCGCTACTCGCGCGACGCGTGCAAGCGCTACGAGCAGGAAAGCATCGGAATCTCCGGGGTGCTTGGCCAGACCAAGATCACGCTCATCTCCAACGTCTGCGTTTTGGTGTTCGAGCGCTCGCCGGACACCCACGCAGCTGCCAACAGCCTCGGAGGAGACGACGAGATATTCTCCATACTTGCAAGCCAGAAGGTAATACTGGTCATGACTAGCGACGAGAACGAAAACTACGTTGTTGACAAGCTGGGCCGCGAGAACATCATCCAAAAGACCACCAGCCTGTGCATGCTCCGGCTGACCTCGCCCAGCAGGATTGAGAACGTGCCGGGAGTCATAGCCCACGTTCTTGACCAGCTTGCCCAGCACGGAATAAACATAGTGGACCTGTACTCCTGCTACACCGACACCAACCTCGTAATCGAGCGCAAGGACGCGCTCAAGGCGTTCGAACTGCTTGAGAAGATGTGCAGAAAGCCGGTTGCTGCAAAGAAAGGGAAATAGAGGAAAAGCCAAACAAAACGCAGCGGCATGGCACCCCGGGCAAACCTTCCGACCTGACCCTTATTTGACACTACCCGCAGGATTCTGTCGCAATTGCGACGCGATTATAATATCCGGCCGTGGGCACAACAACATTCCAAGTGAAATAACCATGAAAAAGGACCTTGTCAACATTTACGACCTTTCGCAGGACGAGCTGAACGGCATAGTGTCAGCCGGGACCCTGTCAAAGAAGAACCCCCACCTTCTTTGCGACGCGATGGACAGCAAGACGCTGGTGATGTTTTTTGAAAAGCCCAGCACGCGCACCCGGCTGTCCTTTGAGGCTGGAATCACCCAGATGGGAGGGCACGCGATATTTCTTGGCAAGGACGCCCAGGTTTCAGCTGGCAACGAGGACCTCTTGGACACAGCGAAGGTGGTCTCGCGCTACGCCAGCGTGATTGCCGCCCGGGTGTTTTCGCACTCCACAGTAGAGGAGCTTGCAAAGCACGCGACCGTGCCGGTAATCAACGCGCTTTCCGACATCGACCACCCCTGCCAGGCGCTTGCTGACGTGATGACTATAAAGGAGCTTTACCCGAACAAGACCGACGTCAAGGTTGCGTACGTGGGAGACGGCAACAACGTGTGCAACGCGCTCATCGTGGCCTGCGCGATGGCGGGATTCAAGGTCTCGGTGGCTTGCCCGAAAGGATACGAGCCAAATGCAAAATACGTAAGCATCGCAAAGGGCTACTCGGACGTGGAAATCTGCAACTCGCCGTCAAAGGCAGTCGCAGGAGCTGACATCGTCTACACCGACACCTGGGTGTCGATGGGACAGGAGTCCGAAAAGCAGAAGAAGCTCGCGGCGTTTGCGGGATTCACAGTTGACGGCAAGCTTATGGGCCTTGCAAAGCCCGCTGCCAAGTTCATGCACTGCCTTCCTGCGCACAAGGGCTACGAAGTAACCGCGGAAGTGCTTGAAGGCGGCCAGTCCGTTGTGTACGACCAGGCGGAGAACCGGATGCACGTGCAGAAGGCGCTCGTAGTCTGGCTGTGCAAGACCAACGAAAAAGGCAAGTCGGAAGCGAAAGGAAAGCAGACTCTTATTCCGGTTGAATGCTGAAAAGGATTGCCGCTTGCTTTTCCTCCAGTTGGACCAGGGGCCGGGCAGCGCGCCTATTTCTCCTCCTCAAGCACTATCTTGTTGGTCATGCCGAACGGGAACGAGCGCACTATCTTCTTTTCCTCCAGCCGCTTGACTATGCGGTAGGTCTTGACCGCGGAGTAGCCGGTTGCGCTTGAGAGCTGCTTCTGCGTGGCCTCGCCTTCGGACTTGACAAGCTGGTCGTAAAAGAGCTTCTCGTCTCCTGTAAGCAGGGACGAGATGACGAACTTCTTGGTCTCCCTGCGCTCGACTTTGCGCGTGTGCGTAATCAGGGCGTAGCCGTTGTACAAAAAGAACAGGCCCATCAGGAGGATGCCCAGGGCGACTGGCGAAAGCACCTGCGACATCGGGTCAACGGAGACGTTCACAAAGAGCCTGTCGCCACGCTCGCCAGGCTGGAACCGGGGAGTGGCGTTGGCGGTCCCATTGAAGCGCGAGTCGTTGAACCCGGACTCGTTCGGCCTGGCGACCATCTCGATTAATCCGGTGCCGTTGCCGGTTGTTGCGATGATGCGCGCGCCGGTTGGCGGGGAGACCAGGAAGAACTCGTGCTGCCAAATCGCGAAATATGCAAGCACCGCATAGGAAAGCACGAGGAAGCCGCCGATTACAAGCGAGGCGTACCCGAGCATGCGCAGATGTTTCATTCAGGACCACCAAAAAGGCTGTGATGCAAAAACCTGAAGGACTTATTTCAGGTTATTTCACAATACCCATATGGGTTATTACAATTAATAACATTGTTAGGCCAAACGGCCAAAGGATGAAAAATGGTCAACAATTGCGTATTGGAATTCGACGCGGTCGGCAAGGAGTACAGCATAGGCTCGCGGAAGCTTCCGGTCCTGTCCAACGTGACGTTCTGCGTGAAGAAAGGCGAGTTCGTCACGGTGATGGGCCCGTCTGGCAGCGGAAAGAGCACGATGCTCCAGCTGATGGGCTGCCTGGACAAGCCCAGCTTCGGCAAGATTTACGTTGACGGCATCGACGTGTCAAAGCTGGGCTCGGACGAGCTTGCAAACGTTCGGAGCAGAAAGATTGGCTTCGTGTTCCAGGCATTCAATTTGCTTTCGAACCTCACCGCAATACAGAACGTCGAGGTGGCGATGGCAATAGACAACGTGCCTGCTGCCGAGAGGCACGAAAGGGCGGTTGCCCTGCTCAAGAAAGTCGGCCTGACTGAACGGGCAGGCCACAAGCCCAACGAGCTTTCGGGCGGGGAGAAGCAGCGCGTGGCAATAGCCCGCGCGCTTGCAAACGACCCCGCATTCCTTCTTGCCGACGAGCCGACCGGGAACCTGGACTCCAAGTCCGGAACCGAAGTGATGGAAATCATCTCCGGGCTTTGCAAGAACCTGGGGACCACAGTAGTGATAGTGACCCACGAGCCTGCTGTTGCGGCCTATGGCAAGCGCACGATAATGCTGGGCGACGGGAGCATAAAGTCCGACGGCCCGACCAAACGGCCTATGGCGCACGATTTGAAGCTGAAATGAAACTCAGAAGTTAACGATTCGATTAGAGGTGTTTTGGAGTATGAATAAGGCAGTGCCGCTGTTTGCGGCGATGATGGTTTTTCTTGCCTCCTTTTCGGCAGCAACAAACCTTACCAGCGTGACCGTATTTGACGACTCGCCGCTTGGCGTGACCAACTTCCTGCAGTCGCCGGACAAGATTTATCCCGGGGACAACGCAAAGATGCAGTTCACGGTGACCAACCTTGACACTTCGCACAACAACGTGATGCTCAACGTAGTAGTGCCTTTTGGCGCGGTCAGGGGCGCATACACACTTGGCACCATGAACGTGGGCTCCACCAAGGAAGTCGCAGTCAACTTCGACGTGCCTTCGGCAACAAAGGCGGGAACCTATGACATATACATATACGCCACCATCGACGGAGCGAACTACCAGGTCGGCTCTATTCCGCTTGTGATCAACTCGCCGGACCTGTCCAACGCAATAATCGCAAGCGTCACCACCGACGATGTGGTTGTAGCTGGCGCGGACACCGAGATGACTGTAACACTGCGCAACGTGGCGGACTTTGACGCCGAAAACGTCCTCATACAGATTGGCGGCAGCATCAACTCCTCCGACGAGACTTCGGACTACCTCCTGCCGCTTTCAAGCGACCGCGTGTACGTTAAGAGCCTCAAGGCAGGGCAGGAAGCCAAGGTTTACTTCAGCCTTGCGGTGAGCGCAAGCGCAGGCCCCGGCTACTACCCGATTACCCTGACCACCACGTACAGCGTGGACAAGGCAGTGCAGGCAAAGATTACCCAGACGTTCGCCCTCACTGTGAGCGCGCCTGCATCGCTTCTTGTCACCGCATCGGACACTTCGGTAACTGCCAATTCCTCAACTGACATCGACTTCACCATAGCCAATGCAGGGGGCGTGGCGGTGCGCGCGGTTTACGCAAGGGCTCTTGGAAACAACTTCGCGTTCGACACGGACAGCGAGTACATAGGCACGCTCAACCTGGACGACACCGCGACGTTCACCACGACCATAACGCCTTCAGGACAGCTTACTGCCGGGACCTACCCGGTGACACTCAACGTCTCGTACAAGGATGCTGCAAACATAGAGCGCTACCAGCTCAAGACCGTGAACGTGGTAGTCTCAGGAAGGTCATTGAGCGCATTTGGCGCAAGCGGCATGCCAACCCGCATAAAGTCCAACACGATACTTGGCTTTGACTACCTGACCATCGGGGTTGCCCTGGTTGTTCTTGCAGCCGGGCTGTTCTTCGGGTACAGGTACTACAAAGGAAAGAAGGACGCTGCAGCAAAGGCTGCGCCCGCCCACGTGGCAGAGGTCCGGAAGAAATAGTGCGCAAGGGGGGGGGCAATGCCCCCGGCCGCCAAATCACGATATGGATACTAGGATGTGCGACAAATGAGAGTTACTGACATTGCCAGCATGGCTTTGGGCCACATGTCCGGCCGGAAGCTGCGCTCCTGGCTCACCGTGCTTGGCATAGTCATAGCCGTTGCCGCGATAGTGGTGATGATATCAATAGCCCTGGGGATGAACTCCCAGATTAGCTCGCGGCTTTCGGGCCTTGGCGACGACATCATCCAAGTCTCCCCGGGCTCGTCAAGCGCAAACAAGATGGCGTTCTCCATGACAAGCGCAACCGGAGGGATGGCTGGCGGCAGGACCGGCGGTGCTGGCGGGCCGCCTTCAAGCTTTACTCAGGGAAACACCGGAAAGAGCGTGATTACGTTTGCGGAGGCGCAGGAACTCGAACAGGTTGGCGGCGTGCTTGCGGTTGACGCGCGGCTTTCGGGAAGCGGCAAGGTCACGGTAAGCGGCTACAACGCGTCCGTGCAGATTATAGGCACCGACATGGAGGCCTACGACACGGTCAACAACGCAACGATGTTCGCAGGCTCGATGCCAAGCTCAAACGACAAGACGTCGGTGGTGCTTGGCTTCAACGTGTACAACCGCACGTTCTCCGGCCAGAACATGCTTTACAAGAAAATCAAGATTACCACCAGCTCCGGCGACAGCTACTACTTCAAGGTGGCGGGCATCCTCAACTCAAGCTCGGGAACGTTCACGTCTTCCGACAGCGCGATACTGATGCCGCTTTCGGTTGCAAAGAAGTTCCTCAACCAGACAAAGAACGTCAACTCGCTCATAATCAAAGTCGAGGACGGCTACGACACCGACAACGTGTCTTCCGCGGTGAGCGCAAAGCTTGCCGAATTGCACAGGGTGGACTCGGACAGCCTGGACTTCACCATAACAACCGCTGCTGCAATCCAGTCGACGATATCAAGCGTCACCGAGACTTTGACTTTGTTCCTTGGGGGCATAGCCGCAATCTCTTTGCTTGTGGGAGCAATCGGCGTTGCGAACACGATGTTCATGAGCGTGCTTGAGCGCACCAAGGAAATCGGAATCCTCAAGGCCCTTGGCATGAAGGACCGCGAGATTACGCTCCTGTTCCTGTTCGAGTCCGCACTAATCGGGTTCATGGGAGGCTTTTTCGGCCTGCTCCTCAGCCTGCTGGTGTCGTTCATACTGTCGGTGTTCGGCGTGTCCTCCGCCATAACGTTGGAGCTGATGACCGGGGCGCTGCTGTTCTCGGTATTCGTAGGAGTCATATCCGGCATGGTCCCGGCGCGCAATGCGGCCAAACTACAGCCCGTTGAGGCGCTGAGATACGAGTGAGGTTCTGCGGGACGTTTCCTCTACCCAAAGACGCCCATGAACGTCCTGCAGAACTGCTCCTTGGCATTGCCAAGGGTTGCCTTGCCGCCTGCGGTGAGGGTATAGACTATTGCCTTGCCCTGCTTCTTCTCGGCAATCAGCCCTGCTTCTTTCAGGGACTTGAGCGCGGGATAGATGGTGCCGCAGCTTGGCTTGGAACCCTTCCTCCGTCCAAGTTCCTCCGCTATTTCCTGGCCGTTCTTCGGGCCCTTGGAGAGGATGAATAGTATGAGGAACGAGAGCATCCCCCTCATGTCGCAGCAGCAATTGGCCATAATAATATCGGACGTGCGATAAATATAAATACGACTTGCCACCTAATATCGTATGTCCGATATGTTCGGACGGAGTTGTTAGGAAATGAGGTACGGAAACTGTTGCCAGGCAGGAGAGGACGGCATTGCAACCGGCTTTAACGGGTGCAGCTGCTCGGCATCCGGCTGCGAGTGCTCAGGTTCGCGTAAGTTCTTCACCAAGGAAGAGAAAATCGCGATGCTTGAGGAGTACAAAAAGCAGCTTGAGAAGGAGACCGCCGGCGTTGGCGAGAAAATCAAGTCGCTGAAGAAGGCCGAGTAAGGCCTTTCCCCTACCCTTTCCTTTTTTGGACAATCGAATAAGCCTTTTTACTTCGCGAACACCTAACCCAATCTATGCCCAAAAGCAAGCGGCTGTGGACCATCGACTTTTTGCGCGGAGCCGCCATAGCGCTCATGGTCGGCTACCACTTCGTGTTCGACCTCCATTACCTCGGCATCCAGCGCTTTGCGATGCACGACTGGCCGCTTCTGCTCTGGCAGCGCACAATCGCAATACTTTTCCTCGGCCTGGTGGGCGCAAGCTTGGTAATCAAGAAGAGGACACTGCTTGAGGACGCCAGGCGCGCCGGCGCGGTCTTTGCTTTCGCTTTGCTTGTGACCATTGCAACTTCCATCTGGCCCGGCAAGGGAATGATAGTGTGGGGAGTCCTGCACTTCATCGCGCTTTCAATACTTCTGGGGCACTTCTTCGTGCGCTTTGGAAAGTGGAACGCGGTCCTGGGCTTGGGCGTGATTGCGCTCTGGATGCTCCTTGCGGGAAACGTCGCAGGCGGCTGGCTGCTGCTTCCGCTCGGATTTGCTCCTGCAGGCTTCTACTCCTACGACTACTACCCGCTTTTGCCGTGGTTTTCCCTTGTTCTTTTCGGGATGGCGGTTGCAAGCACCGGAGTATTCCAAAAGCTTGAGTCTGCACTCAGCAAGCCAAGCTTCGCAAACCCACTTTGCTGGGCAGGCAGGCACTCGCTTGCAATCTACCTTCTGCACCAGCCGATTATACTCGGAGCCCTGTTTTTGGCTGGTTTTGCCTGAGTTAGTTCAGTGTATTTCAGGCAAGGCATATGGGATTGCAGACGGGCTTGCGGCGGGCCGCGGTTTGAGGCCGATGCAACAAGAGCAGGTGAACGGGACGGTGCAAGGACGTCCCTGAATGCAGCAGCCAATTCCCGCCTGATTTTCTTTATTTTTGAACCAAAAATCATTCGTAATATAAGTCTTCATTGCGTTCGATTACTTGGGTAGAACATAGTTGGGATTTCACAGACTAGCACCGCTTCTTGCAATGCTTGCAATACTAATGCCATTAGCCGGCGCCACCTGCCCGCAGGGCACCGGGGGCGGCTCGTGCATCGACTGCAGCGGCGTGGCCTGCATGAACCAGTACAACGAGACAATCTGCAAGGGCCACTACAGCGAAGACTACAAAATGTACTTCATGTGGATGAGCAGCTCGGACACCGGCTGCACTTGCTACTGCCCGTATTCATTATACTTGGAGGCAACCGGATACGCCTGCAAGGGCACTTCTTGCCCGGACAGGTGCAACGGCGCGTACCTTGAGGCTGGCGGCGTGTGCGACATCGGCTCAGGAGCCTGCTCCTACGCTACACGGACTTATTGCGACCTGGGCTGCGACTCGACTGCGCTTGCTTGCGTCAAAAAGGCGGACTTGTGCTCCGGAAAGGCCTGCGAGAACGTTTGCGAAGGCGGGTACACGCTCAAAAGGGACGGGAAGTGCGAGCCGTCCACGGGAGAATGCTATTACGATAATTCAGTTCACTGCGAGTTCGGCTGCGACGCCGAAAGCGCCAAGAAGGGCGCGTGCAAGGAAGAGGACAAGTGCGCGTCAGTGACCTGCAAGGACAAGTGCATTGACGCGGACTACCTCGGGTTGGGCGACTCCGCAACCTGCGACAAATATACCGGCGGGTGCGACTACTCCAACTCGAAGAAGAAGTGCGCCTACGGCTGCGACCTGCAAAAGGACGAGTGCAAGGAGCCCGAAATCTGCGACAACCAAAAAGACGACGATTTTGACGGTTACACCGACTGCGAGGACCCCGACTGCAAGGACAGCATAGACTGCGTTTGCAAAAAGATGGAAGGTACTGCTTTCCGCACGATGGGATACGCCGAAAAGCCTTCCTCGAAAAACCTCAACATAATATTCGTGGGCACTGCTTATGACGCGATTTACCCCAAGGCAGACACGCGCGAGGCGCGCTTCCTTGCAAACGTGCGCACCGCAACAACCGCGCTTTTTGACACCGTGCCGTTTTCCTCCGAACGCCCAAGGATTGCAGTCTACTCGACGATGGTGCCACAAAAGGACGCCAAGCGCGAAGGAGTGATCCGCGCAATCGCTAGTGCACGCTGCAACGCCCCTGCAAACTCCCAATACATAATCTACGACCCCATAGGCTCGGCAACAGACTGCGGACACGCAGACATTTGTGGGAACACGGCTACGGTCTACACCAGCTGTGACGTCGCAACCACCACGCTCCACGAGTTCGGCCACTCGTTTGGCTGCCTGTGGGACGAGTATACGTATGGCTCGGACTGGAACCCGCTCAACTGGCTCTCGGCAACCGAGTTCAAGTTCATGTACAACCCGCGCAACTGCTACGACGCGGCAAGCGAGTCCGGGTGCAAGGAAAGCTTCAACGTCGACAAGTGCTGGCAGGGCTGCACCGCCGCATCCTGGTACCGCACCTCGCCATACTCGGTGATGTGGGACCAGCAGACGTACCAGAGGCTCGCGATTGACCCCCTTGCAGGGTGGTCCGAGGCGCCGGACGCGCAAGGACGCATCACCATACCCAACTACTACAACTCGCAATCCATTTACGCAATAAACCAGCGGTTCAATGAGTTCCAATGAAATTCTTTTGCCTTGCACTTTGCCTTGCGCTCCTTTCCAGCTTCTGCGCCGCATCCTACCTTGTTGAGCTGACGTATTCAAACGGCGTCGTGACCCAGGCAGGAGTCTATTACACCAACGCCGAGGCATCCTCTCCAGGCGGCAACCTTTCCTACTCAATCGGCGGCGCAACCGGAAGCCTCGACTTCCCCCGCATCCAGATGCACGATGCGAAAAACAACGAGTCCATGCCGGCATCCTACTCGCCGATGACGCGGATTCTCGAATCAACCGCATTCATAATCGTGCCCGACTCCGCAATACCCGCAACGGGCACGGCCAATGCCGAGAACTTGAAAATTATGAACGGCACTCAAGTCCTGCTTGACGAGCCATTGAAATCCCCAACCCGGCTGGTGCCAAGTGTTGCGCCGCAGGCTGGCCAGACCACTCAAACCACAGGCTCAACGGAAACGGTCACGCCCGGAACGACTCAGGGAAGCGACGACGGTGCGGGACTTGACCTGTTCTTCGGGCTGATTATTGGAGCGGTAATAGTAGTGGCGATACTTATTTTCCTGAGGAAAAAAGGGAAAAAATAGCAACTCATATTCCGGACATTTTCCGCAATGTTTCGTAGGCCTCGTCGCGGTTTTCGTACAAAATCAATAGTATGACGCGTTCCTTGAGATTCGCTTTGTAAACTAGCCTGCGTACTCCGGCTCGTTTTGAGAATACGTTGGAGTAATGCTCCATCGGCTTTCCAATCTGTGGGTTCTTTTGTATTAAGGCAATGAGTTCCTTCAATAGCGTGCGCTCGTGCCGGTCGAGTTTCTTTATATCCCGGTCAAAGACGGGAGTTGACTCGAATTCCATTGGTTCCTCAGTCCAGTTCGCTTGCCTTGAATTTTCTTGTTTTCATCTTCCCTGATTCTACTTGCGCAAGCACATTTCCGGTTACTTTGTCAAAGACTTCGTCCTCAGTAAGCCCGTGCGCCTGGTCAAACTGGTAAATCGCAAGCCGGATTGCCTCGGTCTTGGTCTTTGCATACCCCTTGCTAATCATCTGGTCAACTACGTTGCCGGTGTAGCCCGTAAGCTCAATGTTGGCGTTTGCCATCTGATTCGACCTCCATTACTAATGTTTTCATAAGATTTTACTAAGAAAACACTAATAAAAGTGCTGAAACAGGTTTTCCGGCACTGCCTAAGCTGACGGAAGGGATACTGCAAAAAGGAGAATAAAAGAAAGAAGAGACGAGAGTTCCGATGAATGGCGCGTTGTGATTGTGGCGATGCTGGTTTTGTTGAGGAAGAAAAAAATTAAACAGAAACTCTCTTCTGCGATATAGAATATTCTTGTGTCGTTTCCTTTAACGTAACTACGAGAGAAGCGATATCAGTAGAATTTTTCCATAACATAACAACGGATATAGTAAACAACAAGACGGATAAATAAAATCCAAATTCAGCTATTTGAGAAAACGCGGGAATTGATATTTTCACAAAATAAGTAAATAAACCAGAAACAAGAGTTATCCAAGAAATAGATGCATTTTCATTTGCGGATTTACGAGTTTCTTTAAACTCATAATAAACATCTAATATGGCCTTAAGTTTAGAAATATCGCTCTTTTTCTTTACGGTTAACACAACCGTATCGAAATATTTCTCTGAAATAGCATCCAACTCTGTTTCTGATCTATTTACTAAAAGTACTTTAATGAAACCTAAAGCAGCACCAACACCAATTAAAGCTGTCAGAGGATTCAGGAGTTCTGCTTCGACCATACTACTCCTCTATTTTAATTACAATAAAACAGTATTGGTAGTCCCAACTATCGAATAGTATTTACAAATAAAGTGGGGCTACTGAGATTCGAACTCAGGTCACTTGGCGGGGCTAATTGAGTTCGAACGTTTGTGTAGTCTGCTGGTTCTTTTTCTCGTTGCATATTTACCACCTTCCTCACGCTAGGGCGTTCAATAATTTCTGGTCGGAATGATAAACCGGCCAGCTAGGACCTATTTTCCTAAATTGTCATATTATAAATTATATTTAAGTGCCGCTCCTGAGTTCCTCCTCCGTAAAAAAAGCCTGCATAAGGCTAGAAAGGAGGTAACAGAAAATATGGAAAAACAGTTTCCCGTCCTGATGGGCACAGATTTGTTCGAACGCCTTAGGTTGACCGCGTTCCGCAAACGTGTTTCGATGGGAAGAATCGTCAGGAAAGGGATTGAGAAGGAAGTACAAAGATGGGAAAAAACCCAATCAAAACAACAGCAGAGGGAGCAAGATGGAACAAGATAAGACGCTTACCATCGTCGAGGGTAAGACAGCAGAGGAGTGTCGACGACTTTCTGAGCAGGAATATGTGAAATCGGAAAAACTAAGGCTTTTTTTGCCACAAACCTGCAACCTTGAAGGAAAAATCACCAACAAGATAAAGGAAAATCAAACTTCGGTCGTTTTGGTAAGGCGGATACAGCCAAGAACAGGAAGGAAAGAGCAGCTACCACAGCCTCGGAACGTATTCTTTTTTGATGATGAAAAAATCGACTCACGGCGATACGAGGTTCTTGCCAAAGCAGCCCTAGACATCAACCTGTACTCGTTTTTCAGTGGCTCGAGCGAATACGTTCTGGCAACACCGGAAAACCTGAAACTGGACCGATACATGGTGTCTGGAGCGATGGTAAAGTGCCCAGACAGTCGAGCACTAGGAGAAACTTGGCGATTGGATACCGAGCTGAGAATGATTTTTCCCAATAAAATTGAGGAAAAGGTCGTTCAGTTCAAGGATATTGCGGATTTTGAGGACTACTTAATCACGAAATCTTATCGCTGGGAAGACTTTCGGGACTTTTTTTGGTACTACCACGAAAAAAACAGGCCAGAACTTGATGGGGTTTACCGTTTTCCGCAACTAATGGAGCAATTAATCCTGGCATTTACCCTTTCCGGAAAACACAAGGGGTATCCGCTTCACCTGTTGCTGTGGGGAAATCCAGCTGTTGGAAAGTCCCAAATACTGAAGTGCTTAAATCACAAATTTGGAGAAACTGTCGCTATCTCCAATGGCGCAGGTTCCACCCTTAAGAGCTTAATACCTAGCTTCAAGGGAACTATCCCCCAGCCGGGAAACCTAGCCACAGCTAATCGGATGTGTATTATGGACGAGTTTCTTCACATACCCACGCGCACGGGAATAACCGACCTTTCAAGAGACGACTTGTGGGCGGGCTTGAACATTTTGCTGGAACATAGCGAATCGGAATTTAGAAGCGGTAATTGTGCTGGAACGTATAGGATGACAGCTAGGTGCCTTTTTGCCACAAACCCCACCAGCATATATGGAAGCATCTCGCAGTTGTTCCGAACGAACAACGCGCCGTTCTTTAGTCGAATGCTTGTTTTCCCAATTTTTGGGGAAACCGAAAAGGAAATGCGGTTGCATATAACGACCAAGAACGCTGTCTTGAAACGAGAACCACGATTCGACCCAGACGTGTTCCTTAGCATCGTGGATTATCTACAATCCTTCAACAGCGAGTTCGACGAGGAAAAGGTTAACGTCATCTTCAGCGAAACAAAAGACGTGCTGCCAGATACCTTCGAAGGCTATACGCGATACCTCCACCACGCAAAGTGCCTCATGGACGGTATCACAAAAACAAGGTGCCTAGCCGAAGGCGATATGAGCTTTGTAGCAAGCCACGAAGACTATAAAGTACTTAACACGCTTTGGCAGGAAATGGTCAACGGCTGGGTAATCACCTGGGATAAGACTGGGAGAAATTAAGCACACCAAAAGACCGTCGGATATAGGTAGCGAGAGTAACGGAAAAGACTTCTAGATATTCTCTTAGCTCTTTTCTTAAATCCGATAGTCTTTTTGCAATCTTTTGAGGGAAAAAATATGAGCTCGAATGTCAGTTCTACACAAAAAACCAGCGAATACGCCTCATCGTTCGTCGAAAACGGGGGGAGGATAGCCCGTTTACCACCGGAAGAACGCAGGCAGCTTGCTAGAAAAGGCGGGTACGCCAAGGCAGACAAGCTACAACGCAATAGAGAATGGCAAGCGGCTAGGAACGCACAGAAACCACGAAAGGAACCGACTAAGGCTATTACAGGCAATAGCCCAGAAGCGCTGCTTGAGGAGATACTCCGGGTTTACCAAAAGCTAGAGGCGACAGCTAGTACGAAACCGACATTTTACAATCATCTTCAGCTGGCCTATTTTCTGACCAATATCTATCGTCTAAAGTTTGGGAGTATGAACAATGACAAAAAGGCCAGCCGTCAACTACCTTGTTTCTCTGACGAGATTAAGCAGATTATGAATCGACTAAGGGAGGAGGGGAGGGGGTCGTAAAACGGGGAGGCCGTCCCCCTACTAAAAAAGGCGTGCTAGGCGCTTCAAAAAGAACGGATCTAAGAGCCCCATGTCGTGCAAGACTCGATTTCGTTATATTTTTGACAACCTATTGAGCTAATTTGAAAGTTCCTGAAGAAATCAACTTTTTTCCAAGCTCAACGGGTACCTTGACCGGTTCGGTTGTAGGATATGGGAATGAATAAGTTACACCACCGTCAGTTAATTCTCTTGATTCATCAGAGGTATTGATTAGGAAAATAAATCCGCCGTTACTTTTGCTCTGATTTTCAATAGCCGTTTGTAATTCATTTTGTTTTTGTTCTTCGATTCTTTGTGCTTGGTCATCTTCAATTTTTGTAACCGTTCCTTCGTACGGAATGAAGGTACCATTTACACAACTTGTAGTGCAATTTGCCCTAAAGGTATTACATCTGTCATTGGTAGTACAATACATCGGTTGATTTTCGTTTGTACAATTACAAGCTCTTACTTTAATCGTCTCGTTAAAGCAACGGTCATTACATTCATTATAGAGTTTTCCGGCAGCCTCATTCCGTTTGTTTTCTTCGATTTTCGCTAATTGCTCTGGTGTGCACTTGTTGCATTTCTTACATAAGTAGTCAGCTATCTTCTTAGCCAGTGCGTTGCTTCCACCATTGTATTCGCTTATGTCACAAAACTGTGCGCAGGTGTCCTGATGTGAGCCCGAATCAGTCTTGTTAACCATACACAAAGTAACGCAGTAATCCCAGTCACTTTCAAACCAGCCTTGGTCAGGGCACACGGAATATTGAGAAACGTTTGACACAACGGAAACGTTGCCACCAGTTGAGGAAACCGTAGAAAGAACTGAATTAGAAGCAGGTTGCGAAGGTGCAATAGATATTGCTATGAGTAAAAGCGTAAAAGCAGATACTGCACGCATATTTCGGCTTAACTTAAGCTTACTTAGTGAAGAACCCCAATATGTTTTTGGAATAGCTATAGCTGCTGCAAGCAATGCTAAACATGCGCTGAAAAATCCGTAATTATTGATAAAACCAAGTGCATAGAGAATACAAACGATTCCACCACTCCAAGCGAGGGTAGTATAGTGTTTTTGTTCCAAATGCACCACCAAAAGGGCTTTGGACCCTGCCTATTTTAATGCCCTAAGGAACGCTTAGAAGACAATTGAACTGAGGCAGTTCTTCAGAAAAACGACCTTACTCTACTTTATGCGGAGACAAATTGTGTTATCGGTTAACATAGATGTGGGTATATCGTCGATTTGTTCTGAAAGCGATGAATGCGCCTAAAACAGCAAGGCTACCGATAACAATTGCTATTCCCATTGTAAACGGTTCGTAACGGAAAAGTACTGCAGTAAATAAGAACGGAAAAGCGAAAAAGAGTCCAATAAGGGTTATGATTGCACCACCTATTCGCATTGCCCAATATTTCAAATCATCAGACATATCAACGCTGTTGATATAATGGAAGACCCTTCGGTAAAGGAAAAAAGAAAAAATAACCCAAGTAAGAGCGCTAACTGCTTTGATAAGACCAATATGAAATAAATAATAACTTCCGGAAAGGACTATTGCAGCGACCAACGAAATGCCAATGTTTTGCAATTCCTTCGAAATTCTCAGATGCCTCATGAAAGAAGGTTGACGGGGCATATTAAAAGAGAATCGATTGTGTTTAGATTCGTCCCGTGCAAAGGATACTCTGGAACTAGCCTGATGCGCGGGTGTTCTATCGGTTGAAGCGTCGGTTCGGTTTTTATCCTGATAAACAAAATGAGGAGACCGAGGCATACCATTGAAATTTTGTATTACTATGGATTCTTCGCGCTCTTTTCTCCTATTTTCTGCCTCGACAAATCTTGGACAAGGATGACCGTCGGACCTATAATATTCATTTAAGTCACTTCTTGCTTGTTTTGTACTTGCACCAAAGTTTGGCATCATAGGTCGTATTGGTTCTCGATGCACTTCGCAAAATAATTCTGAACAATAAGGGCATCTGTGTAAGTGGTGTTTTTTGTTGCAGAGATGATAGGCACACTCGCCAAAAGAATCTCTTCTCTGATGATGATTAGTTTTACGTTGGTACGAATCCGAGTGCCTTGTTCCGAAATGTTTTCGATAAGGTTTACTCATAAAATAGACAAAGGCGACCTGCTTAATAAAACTAAATATTCCCTTACGCCGTTGGTTGGTGATATTTTAGTTTGCCAACAACCGAAGACTTATCAGGCGAAAAGTTGGGTAAGTTGTAAATCATGCTCGCTATTGTTTTTGCCTTTCCTTCATAATACTCTCTTTGTGATGTACTAAGTTTATTGTAGTAAACTTCTAATCCTAAAAAAATCAATCCTGAAACGATAAGGGGAATTGACATAAGTAGATCTTCAACAACCGTCTTTTTCAGTTCAAACTCACTCATACACCCTTCAATAGAGGGATGTGAATTTTTACTAATAGCACCATACATTTTTCTAAATTGTTTGAATTTTCTGTCTTCGTAAAGAAAACCATGTAGTTTTGCTGCGCTAAAATATTTCCATTGGTTTCTAACGATGGTTTCTTCGGCGGCTGTGAGTGTGCCTAACTCGGATTTGATAAGTAAATTTGCATCCTCTTCTTCACAAACATCAATCATGTATAATTTCCAAATAGTTTCCATTACCGTTCGGATTGCTGAATAAGCATTATCAAAATGACCTCGTCTAGTGAGAAACAAGGCAGAATATAGCTGATGAAGGCCACCTCGAACTAGCAAGATATGATTTATCGTCATCGTCTTGTCGAGTGGTTGTCCGCTCTTCTTTGTTTCATCATCGAGAATAGACTTGACCTCTTTAACAAAATCAAGAAGATACGTTAGACTCATTTCATTCAAAATTATCTCGTACTGAAAGTCGGCCTCGACTATATCATGTCGTGCTTTGAATACGGCATCAATTTCGTCTAGGCTTGTCAATCAATCACTAATATGTTTTTATATTCGTTCAAAAAGGTAAACAACGATTTGAACTATTTACACAGTTCATCTTGCACGCGATAAATTTCTAACTCTTTGACACTTGCTTGGTTTGGGCTTACGGTATCGCGAATATCAATTTTGTAAGAATTGTTGAAATACCATGGACCATTAGCACTGCCCGAATCTGAAGTGGCTGAACCAGAAGACCAACTGTCTCGGTCACTCGGCGTGGGGTAAAAACGACGAGCGTAACATGCTCCATCAACAAAAAAAGCGTTTAACAAACTCATATTAGTAGTAATGTTGCAACCGGGCATTGTTACATTAAATCGGCTAATATTAACGGATGTTCCTACGGTAATTGGATAAGAATAGAGATTATTCGAAATAATTTCTAATTGAATTGCAGGCCTTCCTTGAAGGTCACCACTTAAATCATATCCTGAAATATTTGATACGTAATTAATACAATATGACCAATCGGCATCGACTTTTTCAACATTATCAACAGAAACTCGCTTCTCAATCGCTTGTAAATTGAACCCGGGAGTAATTACACAAACTTCAAGACCATTTGGTTGACCCTGAAGTAACCATGGCTTGACACTTGCAAGGATATTGCGATCTAATTCAGTAGGCCGAACATCGTCTGTTGAAAAAGGTAAGAACGCACAACTAGCGTTATAGAAGCTATATGGGATAAATATCAAGGGCGGACGAATATTCAGAGTCATTATTCCATTGACGCCATTGATATCATTAGTATAATCTACCACTGCGCTCGTAGGGGAAAAAGTATATGTTACAGTAGGAGATAATAGCGGAACGTTATTTCCCTGAGCAAGTAGAACAGCCATTATTGTTCCGATTAATACAATACAACTGCGCTCTAACTTATTTTCATCATCTTTTTTCCATAAGATTACTACATACGCTTGTAAGAGAACCAACAGCAAAAGAATCATGATCGAATATATTGATGGGAAAAGGCTGGAAGTAAATTGGTAAAACCAGATTAAACTGAATCCGAGAAGAAGCATTACAAATATGCCCGGGATTACAATAATATGAAGAAACCATTGTAGGATGTCTGAAGTCTTCTGATACACCAAATACCAGAAGTATGAATATATTAGAAGAAAAATAAATGAAAGTGGTAAGAGCAGCTCAATTGTAATAAATGGACTAAAAATGCTTACGATTTGTTTACAAAATAACAAACAAATAATTATTGTTAAAAAAAAGTAAGTAACAAGTTCTGATTTCAAAGAATAGTACCTTTTGAATGCATCTGACCAGTCTTCTGTCTTGTTCTTTATTTTTTTTTCATACCAAAAATATACTAAAAAAACTGAAGGGAGCAATAATAGTTGACCTAGGGTAACTAACCACGGACCAGCTAAGACGAATTGACCTACAACAAGAAGGATAAAACTAATTAGAAAGGGTATTGGATAATACGCTTCGGGAATTTGTGGAATTTTCCAGTTGTCTAATAGGTTAGATGTTGCTTTCAATATTTTTCGAATCGAATCGTCGGTTTCTCTCTCTACTTTTTTTTTAGCTTTAATCTTTCTAGTCATTTATACTCTACTCACAATAACCCAACTCTAGCTTTCGTTGAAACACTATTGCCACCTTATTGTCTTATTTCTTTCCTTTACTACTGGGAGCTATCCAAAAGTCTTCAAGATAGCCTCTTTCTTTTCAGCCAACGAGTATTTTCCATACCCCATACTCCGTTGAAGACTGTGCCTCATCAATTCCTCCGCTAGGTTGAACGGCACATTTGCCTTGTCAAGCTTGTATCTAAACCAATGCCGGAGGCTGTGGGGAGTGTAATTGTACAATAGTCGTGCTCCACGTTGGCTCTGACAGGGGTTAAGGGCGTCGTTTGCTGTGGCGTAGGTCTTGTCAATCGCCATGAGCCTTCGGACTTCCGAGAAAACATCTCTTGCTTGCTTTGTTGACACCGGTTCAGTGCTATAACGTTGGGGAAAGAGCCATTTTCCATCCACCCGTTCGAGTTTATCCTTGTTTTTTCGTGTGTATATTCGAACTGAAAAGGCTAGTGCGGGGCTCATGGGCATATAGTCCTTGACGGGCTGGCACTGCTTCTCGGTATTTACATAGAAAGCGTCTTGCTCGAAGTCAATATCGGTAGTCTTAAGCTTGCAGACCTCACCGACACGCAACCCAGAGTATGCCATGAATGAGAAGAAGCACTTCCATTTGAGGTTCATGGTGTCAATTAGGAGCTTAACTTCTTGGTCAGAAGGGGTGCGATTGACTCCCCGGTAAATGGTCTTTCGCTTCTTGAACGGCCTGATTTTTTCAAGGACTATCTTCTGCAGCCGTTCCAGCTTGTTTTTTGGTAAATTCGAACTGACAAGATACCGTTCGAAAGCTAGGTAATCAGAAGTGGGGCTACTGAGATTCGAACTCAGGTCACTTGGCCCCCAGCCAAGTAGGATGCCAGGCTACCCCATAGCCCCAACTAGAAGTTGGACAAATAATCCTGGACGTTACTTTAAATTGAGAAATAATTTATGCGCGCAAAGGGCTAAATAGCCTCTTCTGGAGCTGTTGGCTGGCGCGGGGTTGCAGTTAGTCTTGCAGTGGCCGGGGCTAGTCGTGTATGAAGTTGGTGCGTATCTCGCGGCTTGGGGGCTTCTCTTCCACCAGCCGGGGCCGGCCCTTGAGGC
>Ga0074198_1000899_pt1 | contig 24514 bp, 20 predicted proteins | sample EPASupsiteSAE323_FD_64527 | JGI IMG/M metagenome (GOLD analysis project Ga0074198, IMG submission 64527) | Bioremediated contaminated groundwater from EPA Superfund site, New Mexico - Sample SAE3-23 | ecosystem: Environmental > Aquatic > Deep subsurface > Groundwater > Contaminated ...
AATCCTCAAGATAACCTAATTTTTCAATTGTTTTCTGTTTTACCCTGCCATCCTGACGGTATCCCTGAACAAAGGAAAGATATGGTTTACCATTGCTTATACTTTTTTTAAGATACATAAAAATCCCTCCGCAGGTCCATTATACCATAATACACGACGATACACAACAAAAATATTAATAAATGTTGACATTAAAAAAGCCCGAATATTCGGGCTCAAAATGATAATATTTGTCTATTCTTTTGCAAAACAACGGAACCATAGAATGTTTACGGTTTATGCTATTCTTTTATTAGTTCAATGTTATCTTCGTTCATATCTGCTTCTTTGTTAAAACATGTGCGTTAATTAGCTTCCCGCCAGACATCATACTATTAGGATGTTGTTTTCCACTATTTTGGGCATTAATAACGTCTTAGTCATCGGGCTTTACAAAGACGGTACCGTTATTCAATAATTCCTTTAGCCGCACTCACATATTACATTAAAATAATTTGCCTCTTAGTTTTATTAAATCTATTTATATAATCAGCATAAATTTCATAATTTTATTCTTTTGGTATTTACCATTTTGCCGGCAATGTTTCACGTGAAACATTGCCGGCAAAAAATAAGGGGGATCTCCCCCCATTACCTTCTATAGCCCAAGTATTTCAAGAATACGTTCAAGGTCATCCTCACTGTAATATACTATTTCAATTTTTCCGCCTTTTCTCTGGCGGTTTATTTCTGCCCGGGTTCCAAAATGCTTCTGCAGCCGTTCCTCCAACTCAAGCAAATCAGGACTTTTCCGAACCGCTGAAGTGGGTGTTGCTTTTTTTGTTTTAACCTTTTGTTCAGCCTGGCGTACCGATAATTTGCTTTTAATAATTTCGTTTGCGGCCAAAAGCTGCTCCTGGGGACTTTTTAAAGCTAGAAGCGCACGGGCATGACCTGGAGAAAGCTGTTTTTGTTCTATCATTTCAATGATTTCAGGTTTCAAGCCTAACAATCGGATAGTGTTGGCGATATACGCCCGGCTTTTTCCAACTCTTTCCGCAATAGTCTCCTGCGTATAATGAAATTGATCCATCATATTTTTGTAAGCGCGAGCCTCTTCAATCGCGCTTAAATCGTCTCTCTGGAGGTTCTCAACCAGCGACACTTCAGCTGCTTCTATGTCCGGCATCTCCTTAACCAGAGCCGGGATTAACTGTAAGCCAGCCATCTCAGCCGCTCGCCAGCGCCGCTCGCCGGCAATAATTTCATAAAACTCACCTACTGGTCTTACCAAAACAGGTTGAAGTATCCCATGTTCTTTTATAGAAGCGGCTAAATCTTGCAACGAATCCAGATCAAATTTCTTACGAGGCTGGTTTTTCTGGGGAATAATCATGTCCAGTTCCAGTTCGTTAACTTGTGCCGAATCAAGGTCTGCTGTCGACAGCAGTGCTTCCAGGCCTCTACCTAGCCCGCGATCTTTCCTGCCCACGTTTCACTACCTCCCTGGCTAAATCTCTATATAGTTCCGCTCCCTTGGAGCGTGGATCATATAATGCAATCGGTTTGCCGTGACTGGGCGCTTCGCTCAGTCTTACATTGCGAGGAATAATGGTCTGATACACTTCCTTGCGAAAATGACGTTTTACCTCGTCTACTACCTGAATAGCCAGATTCGTTCTGCCATCAAACATGGTAAACAGTATTCCCTCTATTTTTAAGCTGGGATGCAAACGTTTCCTTACCAACTGGATGGTGTCCACCAACTGACTAAGTCCTTCCATGGCGTAGTACTCACACTGAAGCGGAATTAACACCGAATCGCTTGCCGTTAAAGCATTAAGCGTCAGTAGACCTAAAGAAGGCGGGCAATCCAGTAATATATAGTCGTAGTATTCTTTAACATTCGTCAGTCCTTTAGCTAAGGCTTGTTCACGGTCCGATCGCGCGGCCAGCTCCAACTCGGCTCCAACTAACTGAATGGTTGAAGGAATTAAATCAAGGCCGTCTATCCGTGTGCCCGTCATTACCTGGCTAAAACCAAGCCCATCAACCATAAGGTTGTAAAGGCAATATTTAAGCCGTTTGCGGTTAACGCCCATCCCGCTGGTGGCGTTTCCCTGCGGATCACAATCCACCAGAAGCACCTTATACCCTTCCAGGGCTATAAAGGCTGCCAAATTAACCGCAGTTGTGGTTTTGCCGACCCCACCTTTCTGGTTGGTAACCGCAATCGTCCTTGCCATTTGGTTGTCCACCTTTCTCCCCCTTAGGTCCCTGGGATATTATCGATTATCCACCCCCCTTACTTCTCTGTATCCTTCCAATATTCCTTCCTATGCCCCTAATAGGCTCAAAAGTTTTTCGATAAAAAAGCAAGCGGGCCGCTCCCCTGCTTGCTTAAACGAATTTCCTTCTTTTCATAGCCTTCCGACTATACTTTAGCTATTAACTGGCTGCTTCGCCGGACTTTGGGCACTCTAATAACGATCTCATATTCCTCTTCTCCATCATTTTCTACCATAAGCATATTTATCCCTGTTTGTTTGGCCCTATGGACAGTTTCTTTAATTGTATTTAAAAATATCCGGGCATCCCTTATCACCATGGAAACGTGCTGCCCACGGTTATGTTGTTTGTTTTCCTGAGGAAGATTGTTTTGACGGAGTCTTTCCACAATCTCTTCCGTCTCCTTGACATTCAATTCTTTTTCATAAATCGCCCGGACAACATCCTTCTGCATTTCTAGCGAATTTAGCTTTAACAGCGCCCTGGCATGCCGCTCGGTTATAGTCTCGGGAAGAATTATGCTACGCAGCTCATCTGCCAGCCTCAAAAGCCTAAGTTTATTCGCGATAGCAGACTGGCTCTTGCCTATTCTATGGGCTAATTCTTCCTGAGTCATACCAAAATCATTAAGAAGTCTGGCATAAGCCCATGCCTCCTCAAAGTAATTCAACTCTTTACGCTGCAGGTTTTCAATAAGTGATATCGCCGCCGCTCTTTCATCATCCATTTCCTGAACGAGGGCGGGAATAGTGGGGCGATCCAACATTCTGCAGGCCCGGTATCTCCTTTCGCCCGCAATTAACTGGTATCCTTCCTGTGTCTTTCTGACAATGACCGGTTGAATGATTCCGTATGTCATGATAGACTTGGCCAGTTCCCTCAGTTCCAGGTCGTTAAAATCTCGGCGAGGCTGAAAAGGGTTGCGCCTGATTTCGCCTAAAGGTATATCTATGACTTTGCCAGTATTGACCCTGCTCATTATTTTATCCCATGGTTTTTTAACCACTCCAGCACCCCCTCTTACAGCGGCTTTTTGGACGGCGCTCCTACCCGCCGGGGATATTTCTCAGGAGTAGGCCGTACCTTTTTAACCGCCACGATAGCTCGATCCCACTCATCCATAAGATTATAGCAGTAGACATCCTCGACACTTCCCCCTAGTATTTCCAGGGCCACCTCAGCTTCGTCTATTTCCTGCTGAAAATGGCGGCCCTTCCAAAGAAGCACCTCCCCCTCCACTTTTATCAGGGGTAATCCGTATTCGAGGACAACGTTCATGGCTGCCACAGCCCGGCTGGTACAGAAATCATACCTGGCCCGGTTATAGTCTGACTGTCCCAGTACCTCCGCCCTTTCGCGGGTAACCTCAACATTTTTCAGTCCCAAATCCTTGCTTACCAGTTCTAAAAAGGAACTCTTTTTCAAATCTGCTTCTATCAAGGTGAAGCGGCTTTGTGGACAGGCCATAGCCAGAATCAGTCCGGGAAATCCCGCACCACTTCCAATATCTACAATATCAGTGCCGGCCAGGCAAACCCATTCTAACACCTGCAGGCTGTCCTCTATATGTCGCTTGACCTCTTCAACCCCAGCCCGGCGGCTGATTAAGTTTTGCTTTTCATTTTCTGCTAGCAGTAGTTGAATAAATTCCTTTACATATATTTCCATAAATAAATTTTAATTCCTTCTTTTTTTCTCTAAAAAGATTAATAAAATATTTATATCGGTAGGGTTGACCCCTGAAATCCTGGAAGCCTGGCCTATGGACTGCGGTTTAATCTCTTTTAATTTCTGTACCGCTTCATTGGATAGACTGTATACTTCATCATAGTTAATATCTATTGGTATACGCTGTCTTTCCATCTTTTCAAAACGTTTTACCTGTTCCTGTTGTTTATTTATATAACCTTCGTACTTGGACTGTATCTCCAATTGCTCCAATATCTCGGTTTGTCCATTACGGAGCCAGCCTTCAGCAACAAATTCTTCAATTTTTAGTTCCGGTCGGCGCAACAGTTCCCAAAGTGCCGTACGGTCACGCAATGGCGCGCTTTCTTTTTCACTAAGGTATCTGGTCATATTTTGGTCGGCGGAGGTGAAAGTGGTCCTTTGCATAGTACTGGTTTCCTCCTCCAGCACTTCCTTTTTCGCCTGGAACAAAATCCATCGGTAATCATCCACCAGTCCCACTTGTCTGCCTTTCTCAGTTAGGCGGAGATCCGCATTATCCTGCCGCAGTAAAAGGCGATACTCCGCCCGGGAAGTCAATAACCTATAGGGTTCATCCACTTCCTTGGTTACCAGATCGTCAATCATAACGCCTATATAGGCTTCGCTGCGCTTGAGAATAAGCGGTTCGCGCTGCTGTACCTTCAAAGCAGCATTTATCCCCGCCATAAGGCCTTGCGCCGCAGCTTCCTCATAACCCGAAGTACCGTTTATCTGCCCGGCTGTAAACAGCCCTTCTATTATCTTGTTTTCCAGGCTCAGTTTGACCTGGGCCGGAATCACGTAATCATATTCAATGGCATAGCCGGTTCTTATCATGAGCACGTTTTCAAGCCCGGGAATACTTCTTAAGACTTGAACCTGCACATCTTCCGGCAGGCTGGTATTCAATCCCTGTACATACATTTCATCCGTATCGCGTCCTTCCGGTTCAATAAACAACTGGTGCGATGAGTGATGGGCAAAGCGCACTACCTTGTCCTCAAACGAAGGACAATAACGCGGTCCCTTTCCCTTAATAACCCCGGTAAAAAGGGGTGCACGTTGAATATTATCCATTACGATGCGGTGTGTTTCCGGGGTAGAATGGGTTAGCCAGCAGGATAGCTGTTCCCTCACCGGCGGGGGACTTATAAAGGAAAATTTCCAGGGTACATTATCTCCCGGTTGCTCCACTGTTTTCGAGAAATCCACGCTCTTTCGGTCAATCCGGGGCGGCGTTCCGGTTTTAAAACGACCCAATTTTATCCCCATGGCAGTTAGACTATCAGAGAGTTTTGCTGCAGGAAACTGGTTACCCGGTCCTCCGTCATACATCACTTCGCCGGCTATTATCCGGCCTTTAAGATAAGTCCCGGTAGTGATTACCAGGGTCTGACACTCGTAACGGGCCCCCGTCCTGGTTATAATAGCCCTCACTTTTCCATCTTCATTTTCGATCTGTTCAACTTCGGCCATTAGCAAATGTAATCCCTTTTGATGAAGGATGGTTTTTATCATCTCTCTCCCGTATTGGTGTTTATCTGCCTGGGCTCGTAATGCCTGTACGGCCGGGCCTTTGCCGGTATTAATCAACCGCATCTGAATGCTGGATTTATCAATATTAATTGCCATTTCTCCACCCAAAGCATCTATCTCCCTTACCAACTGAGCTTTGGCCGGCCCGCCAATAGAGGGATTGCACGGCATCAAGGCAATATTTTCAACACTTAGGGTAACCAGCAGAGTTTTACAGCCCATACGCGCTGCTGCCAGAGCTGCTTCACAACCGGCATGGCCTGCTCCGATTACCGCCACTTCATATTTACCAGCTTCGTAAATCATTTTGGCCTCCTATTTACCTACACAAAAATCATGAAATATCCGGTCGATTACTTCATCTCTCCAGGTCTTCCCGTTTATCTCACCCAACGTTTCCAGGGCTCCCCATATATCCACTCCCAGACAATCCAGGGGCACATCGCGCATTGCTCGTCGAGCACTCTCCACTTGGGTCCGGCTGCGCATAAGAGCCTCCCTCTGTCGCAAGTTGATCATTATTTCCATCCCGTCACCGGGAGCGCCTTGCCAAACCAATTTCTCAATAGCTCTTTCCAAATCCTCCAGACCCACATCGTTCTTTACCGAACCTCTAATCAGTTGCACCCCTGCAAATAGTTCCTCGAGTTGTCCGGTAGTAATTTTCTTATCATCCAGATCTTCTTTGTTGACCAGCACAATTATCCTGTTCCGGTCAATACTGTGGTATATCTCTATGTCTTCTCGGCTAATACCTGCTTCCATGTCCAACATAAATACCAACAAATCTGCCTGTTCCATTACTTCCCTGGACTTTTCCACTCCTATCTTTTCTATCAGATCATCGGTTAATCTTATTCCCGCCGTATCCATGATCTTTACCGGTATTCCGCGTATATTTATAAAGTCTTCTATCACATCCCGGGTTGTCCCCGGTAATTCAGTAACGATGGCCTTCTCTTTCCTGACCAGCGCATTCAGTAGGCTAGACTTCCCTACATTGGGCTTGCCACATATCACAACTTTAATCCCATCCCGGTATATTTCACTTCGCCGTCCGGCCTCAATTAGTTTATCCATGATTTCCTGCACTTGTATCATAATTGCATCAGCTTCATCATAGTCCAAATCTCCAACTTCTTCGGGGAAATCCAGGCTGGCCTCCAACATGGCGTTAAGTCGAAGCAGTCTCTCCTCTATCTCGGCAATATGCTCGTTGCTTCCTTCCAGTTGCTGCAATGCCAGTTTCAACCCTCGCTCGGTTTTAGACCTGATCACATCAATAACGGCTTCTGCCTGGCTTAAATCCAATCTGCCATTCATAAATGCCCGCCGGGTAAACTCACCGGGCTCGGCCATCCTTAGCCCTTCTTCCAGACATCTCTGCAAACAACGGCGTATCGGAAGGCTTCCCCCATGGCAGTTAATTTCAATTACATCTTCACCGGTATAACTGTGCGGGGCCCGCATAAGACTCAGCAGAACTTCATCTACCTTACCGCCGTCCTGATCTGTGATCCATCCCAGGCTCAGCGAAAAGTTCCGCTGCTGGCTGATTTCTTTCCCACTTAAAGGTAAAAATAGCCGGCGGGTTTTATCAATAACGTCGTTACCGCTCAAGCGTATTATTCCTATTGCTCCCTCACCCGGAGGCGTAGACAGCGCTACAATATCATCGTTTAACATTTATTCTCCTGTCTGGGGCTTATATTTCTTCTGAACTAATCTTACCAAAATGATTCTGCCGATTCACTTTTAAAACCTGCCTATTCCTCCTAAAAAAGTCTATAATGAGTGCAATATTAATATAACCAGCTTCCATCGGTGAAGCATGAAAAAGGCCCGTAATTGAGGCACTCAGGGTGTGGCGACGGACCTTCTGCTTCGCAGTAAGGTCTCGTCCCTGAAAGAGTTATGGGGACACACCTTCCCTTCGGGTAAGGAATGTCCCCCTATAAACGTTGCTTGAACAGGACCTTCATATAACGCTGGAATCCATGTTTGTCACCGGCCTGAGGCCCTACAGGCCGTTTTGTCTCCTATTTCTTCAAGGCTATGACCACTTTGCGGTTGGGTTCTTCTCCCATCGAATAGGTAACCAACTGCGGGTCTTCCTGAAGAATCGTATGTACAATCCTTCTTTCCTGAGAACTCATAGGTCGCATAATTACATTTTTCTGGGTCTGCTTGACCTTTTCGGACAGCCTTAAGGCCAGCGATTCCAGGTTTTGCTCGCGTTTCTTGCGATAATCCTCCACGTCTAAGATGATACGTATTTTTTCTTCTCGCTTGCGATTAATCATTAATCCGGCGATAAATTGGAGTGCGTTCAAGGTCTCGCCTTTACGACCTATGAGCAGGCCCATATCCTGCCCTACTATATTGATCCTGGCCACTCCATTTTCCCATTCTACCCTCTCGATCTGGTAATCAATCTTCATCTTCCTTAAAAGGGTTTCGAGAAGATTCTTGGCCTCGGTCTCCGGCTTATCTTTACGCGATACCTTCACTATCGCCGGTTTGTTGCCTATAATACCAAGGAGCCTCTTACTGGCCTCCTCCACAATCTCTACGGAAACGTCCTCAATACCACAGCCAAGTTCATCCAAGGCTGCTTTTACAGCTTCCTCAACGCTTTTTCCCTTTTTTTCGATTACTTGAACCTCCATTTTTGACTTTTCCTCCTTTATCCCTCGGCGCGACCTCTTGTTTGTTAATTTCCTTTGTTTGGTCTGGCCCGGTAACTTCTTCCTTCATTTCAAGTTGTATGCCCGTTCCGGTATCAAGCTTAATCGTTTTATGTACCTTGTTTACGTATAACTGCTGCAATATTCCCAGAATGTTAAATACAACCCAATATAAACCCAGTCCTGCCGGAACAGTATAAGCAATATAGCCCATCATTAACGGCATAAAATACAGCATGGCTTTTTGGGTCGGGTCGTTGCTTTCTACCATAGAAATCCTCTGTTGAAGATAAGTTGTGAGTCCCGCAAGTATCGGCAATATAAACGCAGCTAGAGAGGGATCTTCTTTAACAAGTGCTCCAATGTTTGCTATCCACAAAAATCCCGGGTTCTGGGCACTAACAAAAACCGTTTTGCTCAAAAATATCAATGATTGATAGAACGCCAGGAATATCGGCATCTGTATAAGCAGGGGCAGACAACCTCCCATGGGGTTTACACCATGTTCTTTGTACAGTTCCATGATTTTCTTCTGCATCAACTGGGAATCGTCTTTGTACCTCTCCTGAATATACTTGGTCTTGGGCTGAATTTCCTGCATGGCTCTCATGGATTTCATCTGTTTCTGGGTAAGGGGAAACATGACCAGTTTAATGGCAATGGTCATGAAAACAATGGCCAGTCCATAATTGGGCATGCCTATCTGGGCGGTAAAATTATACATAATTTTAATTACTTCAGCAAACCAGTTTACAAATGTCTGCCACAAATTATTTTCCTGTCCTCAGAAGCTTTAGGCTTCTAACGCAGGTGCCACCTCCTTATATTTAACCCCTGGCAACTAATCACGGTATAGGATCGTATCCTCCCGGATGAAATGGATGACATTTGGCTATTCTTTTTACAGTCAGCCATCCTCCCTTAATCATCCCATATTTCTGCAGGGCTTCTATAGAGTAGTTGGAACAAGAAGGATAGAACCTACAGGTTGGCCTCTTGAAAGCGCTCAATTTTTGATATCCCTTTATTATTAAGATAAAAAGCCCTTTCAATATGTGCTAGCCTTTCTCATTAGTTTTAAATAGTCCTTTTCAATCAAAGCAGATTTCGCTTCCTTAGTATTGTATCGGGCCACGATAACCATATCATGTCCGGATGGAAGCGATTCCAGGTTCTTTCTTATTATTTCCCGAATCCTTCTTTTGGTACGATTTCTGGTTACCGCATTGCCTACTTTTTTCGAAGTAACTATTCCGAAGCGATTGTGAGACAGCGCGTTCCTTGTAATAAATACAATCATATATTGGCCTGAGATTCTCAGGCCGTTCTTATATATATAACTATACTCCCTGCCGCTGCTAATTCTCCACTCTTTTTGCAACATAGGCAACCTCGCTTAAAGATAAATAAAGGTCGTTCACACGACCTATGCAGAGAGTTTCTTCCTGCCTCTTTTCCTTCGCATAGCCAGCACTTTTCTTCCTCCGGCACTCGCCATTCTTTTCCTAAATCCATGGACCCGAGCCCGCTGTCTTTTCTTCGGTTGATAGGTTCTTTTCATTGAATAGTAGCCTCCCTTAATTTTTCCAGCACTTAATAATTATATTTTCAAAACCCTGGTAATGTCAAGGATATCAGTCTTTCTAAATACTTCTAATTATACTTAAAATCTGCTACTATGATACTATATGTTTATATGGAAATGATTTTTTTCCTTAAAATGTCTAATTTGTGATCATTCAGCTGCTTGTCCGGATATGCACAGGTAGTTTTCCCCACCAACTTACAGGAGGCTTACTTGATGTCCTTAGATTATGACTATGCTGCAATATGGGGCGAGGTTTTACAGTCCCTGCGCAATGAAATTGGCGCTACCAGTTTCGATATTTGGTTTCCCCATGTTACATATAATACCTTTCGCCATGATAAGCTCTATATAATGGTTCCCAATTCTCTTACCAGCGAATGGATTGCGTCCCGTTATCTTGATATACTGCAAAAGAAATTCCGTGATCTCAGTAAACAGGATATTTCATTGGTTCTCATTACTGAGCCCCTGGTGGAAAAGGATGGGTATATTTCTCCTCTTAATTCCAAATATACCTTTAACACCTTTGTGGTTGGCAATAGCAATCGGTTTGCCCACGCCGCTTGTTATGCGGTAGGGGAAGCACCGGCGCGCGCCTACAACCCTCTTTTTATTTACGGAGGAGTGGGATTGGGGAAAACTCATCTCATGCAGGCCATTGCTCACCGTATTATAGCTAATAAGCCTTCATTTTCAGTGATGTATGTTTCCTCGGAACAGTTCACCAATGAACTCATCAGTGCGATCAAGGATGATACCACCCCGGCATTTCGCCATAAATATCGTAATATTGATGTTTTACTGATAGACGACATTCAGTTTCTAGCCGGAAAAGAGAGAACCCAGGAAGAGTTTTTCCACACTTTCAACACCCTTTATGAAGCCAACAAACAGGTGGTCATTTCCAGCGACCGGCCACCCCGTAATATTCCTACCCTGGAGGATCGTTTGCGCTCCCGGTTTGAATGGGGATTAATTACCGATATTCAAATACCTGATCTGGAAACACGCATAGCGATTCTGCGTAAAAAGGCCCATTCTGAGGATCTAAATGTTCCTTATGACATACTGGATTATATTGCAAATTATATTGATTCAAATATAAGGGAACTGGAAGGAGCTTTAGTGAGGGTAGTGGCTTTTGCTACCATAAACAATCTTCCTCTGGACATGGAAACGGCCGGAGAAGCATTGAAGGATATTTTACCGCCCCCGCAACCAAAAAAAATCACCATAGAATCTATTCAAAAGGAAGTCTGCAAATTCTATGGTTTGCACATAAATGATTTGCTTTCGAAAAAAAGAAATAAGCAACTGGTCTACCCGCGCCAGGTGGCTATGTTTTTGTGCCGTAAGATGACCGACGCATCCTTTCCTCTGATAGGTGATCAGTTTGGAGGAAGAGACCATACCACCGTTATGCACGGGGTAGAGAAAATCGAAAAAGAATCTTTGGAAAATTCAGACTTATTGTCAAACCTTGAAAAGCTCTGTAAACAATTAGATCCCCATTACAATCTATAATAAGCTTTGCTATCAACAGCTTTATACACCTGCATCAAGCTTACTGCTCATGTTATTGGAGATACTTGTACACATTTTACACACTACTACTACGGTTATTACTACCTGTTAATAAATAATAAAAAGAAGAGCGGAGGACAATCTTATGAAATTTAATATCGAAAAAAGAGAGATAGCAGCTCTGACATCCCTTGTTCACCGAGCAGCCTCCAACAAGAATACTATTCCTATTCTTTCTGGATTATTAATAAAAGTCTCCCTCGATAAAGGCTTGACTATGACTGCAACCGATATGGAAATAGGAATTGAGGCCTCTACTTCCAACATTGATATTGTTGAAGAAGGTAAAATATTGGTAAATGCCAATTATTTTTATGATTTCATAAAACTATTGCCGGATGCTTTAATTTCTTTAGAATTGAACCGGGAGACCAGCAAACTTAATATAAGCTACGGACGTTCTTCTTCTAAAATTAATATTTATCAGGAAAGGGATTATCCTGATCTGCCCATCGGTAAAATGGACTATCGTTTTTCTATACCGCAAGAAATACTAAAAGAAAGCCTGAAAAAAACTTCCTTTGCGGCTGCGGCAAGTCATTTTCGCCAGGTTTTTACCGGGGTTCTATTTGACATACTGAATGAAGGAGTATTGAAGATTGTAGCTTCTGATACCCATCGCCTGGCATATTATACCTATACGCTGGATAAAAATGATATAGAACCTTTTAAATTTGTCATACCTATACGAACCGTAAACGAATTATTACGTTTTTTGGACGATAGCCAGGACAAGATAGAGATAGCCATTTCAGAAAACAACGTTGTTTTCTATAAAGAGAACTTTATACTACTATCCCGTTTGATTGAAGGCCAATATCCTAATTATGAGACCGTTATTCCCGCAAGCTTCAGTACCGAATTAAATATTAAAACCGGAATTTTAGCATCCAGCCTGGAAAGAGCCAAAATAATGCCTACAGATGATAAATTCCAGATTCAGCATGTTCAGCTTACCTTGGAAAATGATGAGGTCCAGCTTAATTCTATTTCCGAGAGTATGGGAGAAATATCAGAAGTGATTGATGATATGGAAATACAGGGCGAAAAGGAGATTAAGATTGCATTTAACACTCAATATTTCTTGGATGCAATTAAAATAATCGAAAATGAGTCGGAAAATGTAAATATTAAGCTTTCTGGAGCCTTAAGCCCGGCTCTGATAAAAAATAATGAAAAAGAAAATTATTTATATATACTGGTGCCCATGCGCACCAACAACTAAGGGAAGGTGCCCGTTTTAGTTGAAATTAATTAATCTGGAGATAAAAAATTTTAGGAACCTAAAAAAAATAGAATACGAGCCTTCTCCTGCTTTAAATATTTTTATTGGTGACAATGCTCAAGGTAAGACTAATTTATTAGAATCTATTTTCGTACTGGCTACCGGAAATTCATTTCGCAAAGCTACGGATGCCAATCTGGTCAACTATGAAAAGTCCGGATACGCAATCAAAGGTAAATACGAAAAATCCGGACGAATAATTGAAACCAGCCTTCATTATGAGGTGACAGGCTCTAAGATTGCTGTGCTTAATAATAAGAAATGTACTCAGACACATGAGGATAGATTAAAAGTAGTTCTTTTTACCCCGGATGATCTGTTCCTGGTAAAGGGATCTCCGACAAAAAGAAGAACATTTTTAGATTTCACCCTGCGGCAATTATCAGGAGACTATTTCTATAATTTAAGTAATTTTACAGCTATACTAAAAAAAAGGAATCTATTACTAAAAAAAGAGCAAACTAAAAGTAAAACCTTTAATATTGTTAATGAGATTTTTATAGAAAATGCTATAAGGGTTATAATGCAACGCATTAACTTTGTAAATATTTTAGAGGAGATTACCCGAAAGGTTTTCCAGGAAATAAATTACGGACAGAATGATATAAGAATCAGATATGCACTGTCTTTTGCCATAGATAATGATAAAATTAATACAGAGGTTTTAAGGACAGCCCTGCGGAAAAACATTGATAATAGGATGTCTGAAGAATCGGGGCAAAGAAAAACCCTGCTGGGTCCACATCTGGACGATATTAACATCTATCAGGATGGTCGCCTGGCCCGTACTTATGCTTCGCAGGGACAGCAGAGAAATATAGCCATAAGCCTAAAATTGGCCGAACTATATGCCTTTGAAAAAATTAAAGGATTCTACCCGTTATTTCTCCTGGATGAGGTACTGGCGGAATTGGATGAGGGAAAACGCGATTTGCTGCTGCTACATTTGGAAAGAGCCGATTTTCAGACCTACCTCACTTCCGTAAACGCAGAGAAGATTAAGGGTAGCAATCCCTACAGCTATTTAGTGAAGGAAGGCTGTTTAATAAGAAAGGGGTTATAAAAGTGTATATACATCTGGGCAACGACATGGTAATATCAGGAATCAACGTAATAGCCATACTCAATATTGAAGAGCCGATATCCGCCGATCTACAGGATATTTTAGAGATGGCCGATCTCGATAAAAAACTTGTAACGATATCCCAAAGCGAGAAGAAAAAGTCCCTGATCATCTGTGACGACAGATATTATGTATCACCTATATCATCCACTACCCTATATAAAAGAGCCCTTCATTTTTCGCAGGGGGGATTGAATCTTGAATAAGATCGAAAATGGATACAACGCTTCCGATATTCAGGTATTGGAAGGCCTGGAAGCGGTACGTCTGAGGCCGGGCATGTACATAGGCTCAACCGGGCCGAAAGGGCTGCATCACCTGGTCTTCGAAATAGTTGATAACAGTATTGATGAATCGGTAGGGGGCTATTGCGATAGAATCGAGGTAAGCATCAATGCCGATAATAGTATTACTGTCAGCGACAACGGGCGCGGGATACCGGTGGACGATCATCCACAGATGGGGATACCGGCGATAGAAGTCATTATGACCACCCTGCATTCGGGTGGTAAATTCGGGGGCAGCGGCTATACCATATCGGGCGGTCTGCATGGAGTAGGACTCTCGGTAGTCAATGCTCTGTCATCGTTTATGGAGGTATTTGTTCGCCGGGACGGGCATGTCTATAAACAGAATTATGAAAGAGGCAAACCTTTAAATGGGCTGCAAACCCTGGGAGATACCAATGATAAAGGCACCACCATTCACTTTTTCCCTGACCCGGAAATATTTGAAGAAACCGTCTTTGATCGCGACATACTCATACAACGCTTGCGGGAGCTGGCTTTTCTTAACAAGGGCCTGCATATAGTATTTAACGATAACCGGGAAGAAGAGCTTTACCGGAAAGAATTCAACTCCAGCGGGCTGAGGGACTTTGTAAAGTACATAAACAAGAGCAAAGAGGTAGTAAATACTGAGCCCATATATTTTGACGTTAAAAAGGACGATGTAGTGGTTGAGGTAGCCATACAATACAATAACGGCTACAGTGAAAACATCTATTCCTTTGCCAATAATATTCGCACCCAGGAAGGCGGTACGCATGAAACCGGGTTTAAAAACGCGCTGACCCGGGTCATCAATGACTATGCCAAGAAGAACAATATTATAAAAGAGAACGAAGCCAACCTGGCCGGAGAAGACATCCGTGAGGGTGTGGCGGCTATCATATCGGTCTTGGTCCTAGATCCGCAATTTGAAGGACAAACTAAAACCAAGCTAGGGAATACCTATATTCGGGGAGTAGTTGACGGAGCCGTTTATGAAAATGTCGAGGATTTCTTAAATGAACATCCGGCGGTGGCTAAAAAGATACTCGAAAAAGCAGTGTCGGCTCGCCGTGCCCGTGAGGCAGCCCGGAAAGCCCGAGAACTTACCCGGCGTAAGAGTGCCCTGGAGTCAACGTCACTACCGGGTAAACTGGCCGATTGCAGCAACCGCGATCCGGCTCAGTCGGAACTATTCATCGTTGAGGGAGATTCTGCAGGCGGTTCGGCCAAACAGGGCCGGGATCGAACCTATCAGGCTATATTACCCCTGCGAGGTAAAATCCTCAATGTGGAAAAATCACGTTTAGATAGGGTCTTATCCAGTGAGGAAATCCGCAACCTGATAACCGCTATGGGAACCGGTATAGGAGAGGACTTCGATATCAAAAAAGCCCGCTATCATAAGCTGTTTATTATGACCGATGCTGACGTGGACGGAGCCCATATTCGCATTTTGCTGCTAACCTTCTTTTTCCGCTATATGAAAGAACTGATAGAAAACGGCTACGTATATATCGCCCAGCCACCGTTATTTGGCCTGAAAAGAGGTAAAGAAGTTCATTATTTCTATAACGAGACAGAGATGAATGCATTTGTGGAGAGAACCGAGAAGAAATGGTCGGTGCAGCGCTATAAAGGTCTGGGCGAGATGGATCCCGAACAACTCTGGTCGACAACCATGAACGCCGACAACCGTACCATCTTGCAGGTTTCTATTGAGGATGCCATTCAAGCCGATGAGGTTTTTTCCGATCTAATGGGGGACAATGTTGATCCCCGCAAGGAATTCATCAATACACATGCCCGTTATGCAACCAACCTGGATATTTAGGAGGTAACTTTAATTGGGACAGGAGAACCTTTTTAGTAAAGTCATTGATTGGGATATAAAAAAAGAGGTAGAAAAATCGTTCCTGGAATACTCCATGAGCGTGATTGTGTCACGGGCCCTACCGGATATTCGAGACGGGTTGAAGCCGGTGCACCGTCGCATCTTGTACGCGTTATATGATCAGGGCATGACTCATGACAAACCACATAAAAAGTCAGCCAATATTGTCGGTGAAGTAATGGGAAAATATCATCCCCACGGAGACCAAGCCATTTATCAGACCATGGTAAAAATGGCCCAGCCTTTTTCCATTCGCTATCCTCTAGTGGACGGGCATGGGAACTTTGGCTCTATAGACGGAGATGCAGCGGCAGCCATGAGGTATACCGAGTCCAGAATGGCAAGAGTGGCCGGAGAACTGCTCAAAGATATAGAAAAGGATACGGTAGATTGGCGCCCCAACTATGATGATAACCGCGAAGAACCGCAGGTCTTGCCCAGCCGTATTCCCAATCTATTAATCAATGGCTCGGCCGGGATAGCCGTCGGAATGGCTACCAATATACCTCCGCATAACCTCGGGGAAGTGGTAGACGGAATTAAATTGGTGATAGATAACCCGGAGGTTACAGTTGATGAATTGATGACCTGCGTTCCGGGACCGGATTTCCCGACGGCCGGGATTATGGGCAGCCAGGGTATCAGACAGGCTTATACTACCGGACGGGGAAGCATTAAGATAAGATCCCGCTACACCATCGAGGAGAGAAAAAACGGCCGTACGGCCATCATTATTACAGAAATACCCTATCAGGTCAACAAGGCCCGGGTTGTGGAGAAAATCGCCGAGTTGGTACGGGATAAAAAGATAGACGGGATTGTTGACTTAAGGGATGAATCGGATCGCAACGGGATACGCATTTTTATTGAGTTGCGCCGGGATGTAAACGTAAGTGTAGTTGTAAACAAACTATTTAAACATACCCAGCTGGAAGACAGTTTTGGAGTGAACATGGTCGCCCTGGTTAATGGGCAACCCAGAACCTTGACCCTCAAACAGATGATGGAATATTTTGTTCAGCATCGCCAGGAAGTCATAACCAGAAGAACTGCCCATGAACTGAAATTGGCCGAAAACCGCAAGCACATCCTGGAAGGATTGCAGATCGCGATTGACAACCTGGACGAAATAATCAGCCTGATAAGGAGTTCCGCTGACCGGGATAGCGCTCGGCAAGCACTGATAGCCGGGTTTAGTCTGAGCGAAATTCAAGCCAATGCCATTTTAGATATGCGTTTTGCTCAGTTAACCGGGTTGGAACGCACTAAATTGGAAGAGGAATTCCGCGAACTGCTTATTAAGATAGCGGATTACCAAGATATCCTGGCCAACCCGGCCCGAGTTTTGCTGATGGTCAAGGACGACCTGGACGAGATCAAGCACCGCTATGGAGATCCGCGGAGAACGGAGATAAGCTACGAGAATTCAGAATACGATGAGGAAGATCTGATCGAAGACCATGAGGTGGTTATAACGCTAAGCCATCGCGGGTATGTAAAAAGACAACCCCTGGATATCTATCGGGCCCAAAAAAGGGGCGGTAAAGGCATAAGCTCTACCAGCACCCGGGCGGAGGACTTTGGGGTTGATATTCTGGTTACGGGAGTTCTGGCCAACATTCTCTTTTTCACCAATCAGGGCCGGGTTTTCAGCACCAAAGCTTATCAGATTCCAGAATCGTCCCGCCAGGCCAAAGGGCAGGCGCTGGTAAATTTCCTGGAGCTCCGAGCGGGGGAAAAGGTAAGTACTATAGTGGCTGCACGCTTTTTTGACAATAAGCGGCACCTGCTGATGGTTACCAAAAAAGGAATAGTAAAAAAGGTCATTTTGTCTGCCTTTGACAGTATTAGAAAGACCGGACTTATAGCGGTTAACCTGGCGGAACAGGATGAACTGGTAGGCGTTATCCGGGCGGATGGGCAGGATCAGGTCATGTTGGTAACTTCGCGGGGGCAGTCTATAATGTTTTCTGAGTCTCAGGTAAGAAGTATGGGTCGTACAGCTGCCGGGGTGAAGGGGATAAATCTAGCCGAAAACGATTTTGTGGTTGGTGTTGATAAATTCCGTCCGGGGGCCGAGGCCTTTATGGTAACCGAGAATGGCTACGGGAAAAAGACCCCGTTAGTAGAATTTAAGTATCAGAACCGGGGAGGCAAAGGCTTAAAGACCATCAATGTCGACAGTAAAAATGGTCCTATTGTCGGATTTAAGATAGTTGCTCCCGGTGAGGAACTGGTCATTCTGACCAGCGAAGGTCATATTATACGCCTGGAAACCGAGGATATTTCCACTCAAAAGAGGTATTCCCGGGGCGTTGTTCTGATGAGAACTTCAGATAGTGACCGGGTTGCAGCAGTAGCCAGGTTCAAGATAGAAAAAGAAGAATAGTAGTTTTTTGGAGGGGAAGGATTATGGTAGAAACCGGAACATTTAAAGTCAAAGCAGGTTTGGCACAGATGTTAAAAGGTGGGGTCATCATGGATGTGACTACTCCGGAACAGGCTAAAATAGCAGAGGAAGCCGGGGCTTGTGCAGTAATGGCTCTGGAAAGGGTCCCTGCTGACATAAGGGCGGCCGGGGGCATTGCACGTATGGCCGACCCAACAATTATCTTAAAAATAATGGAGGCAGTCAGCATCCCGGTTATGGCTAAATGCCGCATAGGCCATTTTGTCGAGGCTCAGGTATTGCAGTCCCTGGGGGCCGATTATATCGATGAAAGTGAAGTGCTAACCCCGGCGGACGAAAAATACCATGTAAATAAACATAGCTTTAAGGTGCCTTTTGTATGCGGGGCCAGGAATCTGGGTGAGGCCTTGCGTCGCATCGGCGAAGGAGCGGCCATGATTCGTACCAAAGGTGAGCCGGGTACTGGCAATGTGGTAGAGGCAGTACGCCATATTCGTCAGGTTAACGACGAAATCCGCTGGGTTAGCAACCTGCCCGCCGAGGAATTAATGACAGCGGCTAAAGATATGCAGGCTCCATACGAATTGGTTGTAGAAGTGGCCCGGCTAAAGGCATTGCCGGTAGTAAATTTTGCCGCCGGAGGAATTGCCACCCCGGTCGATGCTGCCTTAATGATGCAGTTGGGTTGTGATGGGATATTCGTAGGTTCAGGGATATTTAAATCGGGAGATCCAGCTCAACGGGCTAAGGCTATTGTAGCCGCCACAACTTATTTTAATGACCCGGCTGTTCTGGCTGAAGTATCTAGAAATTTAGGAGAAGCGATGTCCGGGATTGATATTCTTAGCATTAAACCGGAAGATAGGATGCAGGATCGTGGCTGGTAAGAAGATAGGGATACTGGCCCTGCAGGGAGCCTTTGTGGAACACGCCGACGCCCTGCAAAAGTGTGGCGCCCAACCCCGGCAGGTACGTACTGTGCAAGAATTGGATGAGATTGATGGACTTATAATTCCCGGTGGCGAGAGCACTACCATTGGTAAGCTGATGCAGGCTTACGGGCTGGATGAGAAAATAAAATCACGTTACGCCGAAGGGATGCCTGTATGGGGGACCTGTGCGGGAATGATTCTATTGGCTAAAGAAATTGTGGAAATGGAACAGACTCACTTGGGGTTAATGGATGTTAGTGTACGGAGAAACGGCTATGGTCGGCAGGTGGACAGCTTTGAGACCGAATTGGAGATAAAGGGTATCGGTCTGAGCAAGGGGGTATTTATACGCGCCCCTTATGTGGAGAAGGCCTGGGGCGAGGCCCGGGTCTTGTGCCGTCACCGGGATAAAATAGTTATGGTTCAGCAGGGCAGACTCCTGGCCACGGCTTTTCATCCTGAACTAACCGATGACCTGTGTATACATGGCTATTTTCTCGAAAACTTGCGATAGGTGCCTTGTCAAAAGAGTTTTTGTATAATATAATCTACCACAAGCCAAATTTTGAAAGCGATGAAAGGGAATAGTAAAAACCGGGGCTATTTAAGAGAGCTGGTGGCCGGTGCGAACCAGTATAGGCAGGTTTTGAATCCACCCTGGATGCCAACCGTAAAAAGCGGTTGCGGTGGTTCCGTTATAACTGTCGAGTGGGCGCGTTAGCGTCAACTAGGGTGGCAACGCGGGAATAACCTCTCGTCCCTGACTGGGGCGAGGGGTTCTTATTTTAAGGAGGGTTAGCAACAATGAAAGGCGCGCAGTATCTTTTGCTCCCTGGTCCTACTCCTATTCCCCAAAGGGTGGCCCGGGCAATGGATCGGCCCATGATTAATCACCGGGGGCCTGAATTTAAAGCAATTATTGAAGAGGTTATCGAAGGAGTAAAAAAAATCTACCGAACCGGCGAACATCTATTGATATATCCTGCTTCAGGTACCGGCGGATTGGAAGCTGCAGTAGTAAACTTTATATCACCGGGAGATAAAGTTCTGGCTATATCCATAGGGGTTTTTGGCGATCGCTTTGCAGAGATTGCCTCCCGCTTCGGGGCCAAGGTCGAGAAAATGGATTTTGAATGGGGAAGCTGCGCCGATCCTGAGCAGGTAAAGTCCCGGATAGATCAAGATATAAATGGAGAAATTAAGGCTGTATTAATCACCCAGAATGAGACTTCCACCGGCGCGTTTAACGATATAAAAAAAATCCGCCAGGCGATGGGGGAGCATCCCGCGCTGCTGATAGTTGATGCCGTAAGCGGCCTGGCAGCTATCGATTTAAGGATGGACGAATGGGGGCTGGATGTAGTTGTAAGCGGTTCACAAAAAGCTTTTATGATACCTCCTGGTCTGAGTTTTTTGGCTTTCAGCCAGCGGGCTTTAGAAATTCAGAAGAATAATCGCAATACTAAGTACTACTGGGACATAAGCATGGGCCTGCAATACCAGGAGAAGGGGCAAACGCCCTTTACTCCACCCATATCTCTTTATTTTGGTTTGCAGGAAGCATTAAGAATGATGCGCGAAGAGGGCCTGGATAATATACTGGTGCGGCATGCCCGATGTCGGGATATAGTGCGGTCTAGCTTGAAGGTCATGGGATTAGAGTTATTCACCGAGGATTGTTGCGCTTCCAGCGCGGTAACCTCGGTAAGAGCCCCGGCGAAGATCGGAGCCAACCGGATACGCAAATACATGCTGGAACAATTCAATGCTATTCTGGCGGGTGGACAGCAAAGCCTGGATGATGTTATTTTCCGGCTGGGGCACCTGGGTTATGTAAGAGAGTTGGATTTGATTTGCGTTATGGCCGCCCTGGAGATAACCTTGGTTAAATTTGGACATGATATGGAATTAGGGGCAGGAGTTAAAAACGCCCAGAGATTATTGCTGCAGATGCATTCTGGTCAGACAGATTAGAAGGAGGAAATACAGGTGGAAAAGAAGAGAGTTATCGTAACGGAGAGAATAGCTGAGGAAGGCTTAAACTTATTAAAGACCGAGTTAGATGTCGACTTCCGGGATGGAATTTCCCGTGAGGAACTACTGAAAATCATTGATCAATATGATGCCTTAATTGTTAGGAGCGTTACCAAGGTCGATGAAGAATTAATCAGTAAAGGAACCGGTCTTAAAGTAGTGGGGAGGGCCGGCAATGGAGTAGACAACATAAACGTGGACGTATGCACCCGTTATGGCATAATAGTGGCCAACACCCCGGACAGTAACACCATTTCAGCGGCCGAACAGACCATAAGCCTGCTGCTTTCTTCAGTTAGAAACACCGCATGGGCCAGCGATGTGCTTAAAAGCGGAGTCTGGGATCGCAAACCGTTCCGGGGAACCGAATTGTATGGCAAGACCGTAGGTATCGTAGGACTGGGCAGAATAGGGTCCATGGTAGCTACGCGGTTGAAATCCTTCAACATGAGGGTGATCGCATATGACCCTTATATTTCCGATGAACGTTTCGAACGCTTTGGAGCTGAGAGGAAGGGTACATTGGAAGAACTGGTTCAGGAATCTGATATTATTACGGTTCACACCCCCAGGAACGAAGAAACCATGCATATGTTGAATGAGAAGATATTAAGTATGGCCAAAGAGGGAGTTCGGCTGGTCAATTGCGCCAGGGGTGGAATCATTAAGGAAGCTGCCATGGTGCAGGGATTGGAAAGCGGCAAGGTAGCCAGCGCCGGGTTGGATGTATATGAGAAGGAACCGGCTGAAAACAACCCTCTCTTCAAGTTTTCCAATGTGGTATGCACGCCGCACCTGGGCGCCGATACCTATGAAGCCCAGAAGCGGGTGGGAGAAAACATTGCCGAACAGGTGATTAAAGCCTTGCAGGGAGGAATAGTCCCGAATGTGGTCAACCTTCCCACCGTATTGGGGGAAGAGCTGGAGTACCTGCGACCTTACATTGGCCTGGCAGAAAAAATGGGCAATATGTACTACCAGATCACCAAATCACCCATCAGCAGAGTGGAACTTACTTACAGTGGGCCGATCAGCATTAACGAAACCGAAATGTTGACCATAGGCTTCTTAAAAGGACTGCTGGAGCCGGTATTGTGGGAAAAGGTAAATTATGTGAATGCTCGCTTAATGGCCGAAGACCGTGGGATAAAGCTGTATGAAACCAAGGAAGACCAGAGTCCCAAAAGATACAAGAACCTTATTACTATAAAGATATTTAACCATGACAAACCGTTAGAGATAGCCGGAACGCTGTCCCGGGCAAGAAACCCCCTGCTGGTAGAGATAGACGGTTTTGAAACCGAAACGAACCTGGAAGGATATGTACTGGTGGTTGAGAATGAGGACCGGCCCCGGGTGATCGGACCGTTTGCTACCGCTCTGGGCGACGAAGGGGTAAACATTGCCGGCATGAAGGTAGCCAGGCATGGAAAAGGCGGAAGAGCTGTTATGCTTATCAATGTAGACAACAAGGTAGAAGAAGAGGTACTGGATCGATTAAGCAAACTGGACGGCATTTTAGACCGGCCTATATTACTCAATTTTTAGCGACCAAAATATACACCGGAATATTTATGACTTGGTAGCGTGCGATCGTCTATCGGTATCATCAAGCGAGCGGAGGAGTGTTATTGATGTTGGATGCTAAAATGATCCGGGCTAATCCCGGAGCAGTAGAAGCCGCTTTGCAGACCAGGAATTTGCCCGGAGCGCTCAACAATTTCCTGGCATTGGATGAACAACGGCGCAGCCTACTCGGCCGGGTGGAGGAAATAAAGAGTTTTCGCAATCAGGCCTCCCAGGAAGTAGGCCGCTTAAAAAAACAGGGAAAATCAGCAGAAGACTTGATGGAGAAGGTCCGGCAGGTCGGGCAGGAAATTAAAGACCTGGACGAACAGTTGAAAATGGTGGAGTCTGATATTGAGAGAATATTGCTTAATATCCCCAACATACCCCATAAATCAGTGCCAGTGGGGGAAGACGAGACCCGCAACCAGGAAATGAGACGCTGGGGAGAACCGAGAATATTCGATTTTGAGCCGTTAGCCCACTGGGATATAGGACCTAATCTGGACATATTAGATTTTGAACGGGCAGCCAAGCTGTCCGGGGCACGGTTCACGGTATATAAAGGCTGGGGAGCCCGGTTGGAGAGGGCGGTTATTAATTTTTTCCTGGACACTCATACCGGTCTGCACGGGTATAAGGAAATATTCCCGCCCTTTATGGTGACAGCCGACTGTATGCGCGGAACCGGACAGCTTCCCAAATTTGCGGAAGATATGTTCAAGGTCGAGGGACGGGACATGTATATGGTTCCCACGGCGGAGGTGCCGCTCACCAATCTTTACCGGGAAGAAATACTGGAAGCGCGAGATTTGCCACTATATATGACTGCCTATACCGCCTGTTTTCGCGCTGAAGCCGGTTCCCACGGCAGAGATACTCGGGGGATCATCCGCCAACACCAGTTTAATAAGGTAGAATTGGTGAAGATTGTAGCGGCGGATAATTCTTATGAAGAACTGGAACTGCTCACCCACGATGCTGAGCAGGTACTGCAATTGCTAGGCTTGCCGTACCGGGTAATGCTGCTCAGCACTGGAGATATGGGCTTTTCTGCGGCTAAAACCTATGATCTGGAAGTCTGGATGCCCAGTTATAATGAGTACAAAGAGATTTCTTCCTGTTCCAATTGTGAGGATTTTCAGGCTCGACGAGCCAATATCCGCTATCGCCCCGCAAACAAAGAGAAAATACGCTATGCCCATACTCTTAACGGGTCAGGGGTAGCGGTAGGCAGGACCGTGGCTGCCATACTGGAGAATTACCAGCAGGCCGATGGAACGGTTATGGTACCTGAAGCCCTAAGGCCTTATATGGGGGGACTGGAGAAGATAGAAAAGTAAATCAAGTGTGGCTTGGATTTATCCGATGACTAACTCGCTCTAAGACTCCCGCCTCTATAGGCATGAGTAAGAGCGACTAAGTCCCTGGATAAGTGCGGTGGGCGGTCAAAGTAAATGCAACCTTTGACAGAGTAAAATGGACCGGGTTGCATTAAGTTATACAAAAAGGCACCGCGCAAAAGATAAAAATAGTAATAATGCAAATTAATGGATGTAAAGAGGCAAAAACATTGTACTTAACATCAAAAAAAGGGTATGAGTTAACGAGAGTTACAAAAAACTGTT
>Ga0074198_1000900_pt1 | contig 24494 bp, 20 predicted proteins | sample EPASupsiteSAE323_FD_64527 | JGI IMG/M metagenome (GOLD analysis project Ga0074198, IMG submission 64527) | Bioremediated contaminated groundwater from EPA Superfund site, New Mexico - Sample SAE3-23 | ecosystem: Environmental > Aquatic > Deep subsurface > Groundwater > Contaminated ...
TAAGCTTATTTACTCGTTTAACGGGGAACCGGCTGCAACATTAACCGTGAAACGAAGTTCACATCAGTAGTACCCGCAGGGTGACGGCGGGGCAACGCGTTACGATTGTCTTAAGTCAAGCAGCTAGCATTCGTTTCTTGCTGCGCAGTATCCTTAAACTGCGCAGTTGACTTGGAACATATCTTTAGGAGGGAGAGGGAGTATGAAGGCGGTAGAGGTCATCATGAATTTACCTACCAGTAAATTAAATACCGCATATACATACAGCGTTCCCGGGGAACTCCTCCGGGATGCTACCTTTGGCAAACGGGTGTTGGTAGATTTTGCCGGCCGAAAAGTGGAAGCCTTTATTGTGGAGGAAATAGAAAACTGTCATTTACCAGGAATCAAGCCGATACATAAGGTTTTAGATGTGGAAGCGGTTTTCGATCGCACCTTGCTGGGTCTGGCACGTTGGATGGCGGAATACTATCTCTGTCCACTGTCTTTGGCCATAAGTATTATGATTCCCCGGATTCTGCATCAAAAGAGAGGCGAGATTTTAATTCCAGCTATAAATAAAGACGAGTTTAAAACGTTGAACGAGTCGGGAATTACTCTATCTCAGGAACTTTTTAATATTCTCTGGGAGCGGGGCGAAATGCCGTTGCGTCGGGCTTTGAATTATGTACTGCAAAATGAATTGGATGATTTAATCAAGAATGGTTACGTTATTAGAACGACAGTCTACCGTATGGGACGGGAGTATAAAAAAGCCAGCGTTTATTCATTAGGTGTATTTGATGTGGAAAAGGATTTGCCTGTTCTAAAACGTAAAGCACCCCGCCAGGCTGAAGCTATGGAACACTTGCTGCAAGGTTATGAACTGGAACGGGAATACTTGGATAAGGTTGTATCTCCGGGGGTAATGCAAGCCCTTATGAAAAAAGGCTATGTTATAACTTACCGTAAGGAAAGTTGTATGCAAAATACCGGGATAGAACTTAATGATGAACAACAATTAGCGGTCAAGCAGGTACAAAAAGGTCTTCACAATCGTAAGTATATGCAATTATTATTGTTCGGGGTTACCGGCAGCGGAAAAACTGAGGTCTACTTGCGATCAGCAGAATTGGCCCTGGCTCAGGGAAATGGAGTAATAATACTGGTTCCGGAAATCGCTTTGACCCGCCAGTTTGTGGATGTATTCGCTTCCCGCATCAGACCCATGGCGGTTTTGCATAGCGGGCTGTCCGCAGGCGAACGATATAATGAATGGCGAAGAATTAAAAGTGGAGAAGCCAGGGTGGTTCTGGGAGCCCGGTCGGCTATCTTTGCCCCGGTTAAGGATTTGGGATTGATTATAATTGACGAGGAACAGGAAGGCAGCTTCAAACAGGAAGAAATGCCCCGCTATCACGCCCGGGAAGTAGCCGAGCAGCGGGCCCGGTTGGAAGAAGTCGTGCTTTTATCAGGCAGTGCCACGCCTTCTATTGAAACCTACCACCGTGCCATGCAAGGTGAGGGTAAACTCCTGGTTTTAAAGAAAAGAGTTGGTGGGGGGAGGATGCCACGCGTACTTATAGAAGATTTAAAACGATCTTTTAAGGATGAAGCCCGTCGTCTTATCTCTCCGCTGTTGAGGGAAAAGATTCGTCAGAACTTGAACCGGGGTGAACAGGTAATACTTTTTATTAATCGCCGCGGGTATTCCCCCATGACTATATGCTGGGAATGTGGTAAGATGGCTGCATGTCCTTTTTGCTCGGTGGGAATGACCTACCATCGTGATATTAATCAAAATATATGTCATTATTGTAATAGTATTTCCATGCCGGAAAAGGAATGCCAGTACTGTGGGAGCCATCATCTGCAGATGATAGGCGCCGGTACACAAAAGGTGGAAGAGGAAGTCAGGGAGCTTTTCCCGCAAGCTCGGATAGAAAGAATGGATTTGGACAGCAGTCGCCGCAAAGGTGTGCAGAAGTCGATTCTTGACCGGATGAAGGGCAGGGATATAGATATATTGATTGGCACCCAGATGGTAGCCAAAGGGCTTGATTTCCCCAGTGTTTCTTTGGTAGGTATTGTTGATGCCGACAGTATCCTAAATCTTCCGGATTTTCGCGCCGGGGAAAGGTGTTTTCAATTGCTGGTGCAAGCTGCAGGTCGCGCTGGACGCAGTAACGATGAGGGAGAGGTAGTAATTCAGACCTTTAATCCAGACAATCCGGTTATTAAACTGGCTGCTTGCCAGGACTATCACGATTTCTACCGACAGGAAATAAGAATACGCAAGCTTTTGGTTTATCCGCCATTCACCCAGCTCTTAAGACTGGTGTTGGCTTCAGAAATTGAAACGGAAGTTCAGGACTTTGCCGCAGCCACGTTTGATTATATCGATGAGATGATTGATGCCCATGAAGAAGAGATTACGGTGCTGGGGCCGGCCCCCTGTCCGATCTATAAGGTCCGCAACCGCTATCGTTATCAGATTATCACCAAATGTAGCAGTCTATCATTACTGCATAGCATTGCCGGCTATATTCTCACCAATGGAGTTCCTAAAAATGTTAAAATAGAAATAGACTTTAATCCCATTGCCACATTATAAACATATTACAAGGAGGAAGGTTATGTCTGTATACAAGATACTCACTGAGCCTAATCCAGCATTGCGTCAGAAGTCACTGCCGATAAAAAATGTGAATTCAGGTGTCCTAAGAGTCCTGGAAAACATGCGTGACACTCTATATGCGGCGGAAGGATTGGGTTTGGCGGCTCCCCAGATTGGAGTATCCAAGCGCATCATTGTGGTGGATCCGGGAGATCAATTGTATGAAATCATAAATCCCGTAATAGTTTTTTCTGAGGGGGAACAAACCGGCAGTGAAGGCTGTCTGAGTGTGCCTGGTAAAGTCGGCTGGCTTAAGCGGGCTCAGAAGATTATCGTCAAAGGCCTAAATCCTCAGGGTGAGGAAATAGAGATAGAAGCCATGGATTTGTTGGCCAAGGTCATTCAGCATGAAGTCGACCACCTGGACGGCATATTGTTTCCCGACAAGGCTATCCGGGTAAGAATAGATTAATAAGAAGCAGGGAGGATAATGGTTTTGAAAATTGTATTTATGGGTACTTCTGATTTTGCGGTACCTTCAATGGCAAAACTTATTGATTCCCAACATGATATTATTGGGGTAGTTACCCAACCGGATCGTCCCCGGGGAAGAGGAAAAAAAGTGATGTCTTCTCCTATTAAAGCATTGGCGCAGGCAAGCAATATAGAAGTATTTCAGCCTGCCAGGATAAAGGCTGAGGATGCTGTTGATAAGGTACGCAGCTGGGAAGCTGACTTGATCGTAGTCGTTTCCTATGGGCAGATCATTCCCGTGGATATACTGGATTCGCCTCGGTTGGGATGTGTAAACGTGCACGCTTCCTTGCTGCCGCATTATCGCGGGGCAGCTCCTATACAAAGAGCACTTATGGCCGGAGATAAGATCAGTGGTGTTACCACGATGTTTATGAACGAAGGTCTGGATACCGGAGATATTATCCTTCAAATGCCGGTTGATATAGATGAGGATATGGATGGGGGAGACTTGGAAATTATTCTGGCCCAGGTGGGTTCCGACTTATTGATAGATACCATCGCCATCCTGGCCAGTGGTTCCTGCCCGCGGCGTAAACAAGATAATAATCGCAGCAGCTATGCTTCCATGTTGACCAGGGAGGAAGAACAGGTAAACTGGTCGGACAATGCTCTGGTGATTAAGAACCGTATCAGGGCCTTAAGCCCACAACCAGCGGCTTTTACTTCCTTTGGAGGTGAGCGCTTTAAGATTTTTAAATGTCGTATGGCTGATAAAGAAGGTGGGGGTGCACCTGGAGAGGTCATCTCTATAAGCCAGGATGGTTTCTATGTACAGACTGGAGACGGATCGTTGGAAATATTGGAGGTTCAGAGGCAAGGAAGAAAAAGGATCTCTTGTGCTGAATTCCTAAAGGGTTTTGAACTCAGTCCGGGTGATATTCTCATTTAGGGAGATTTTAAAATGGAAACCAAGAAACGTATATATGTGGGACTTCTGGTAGGCAGCATGCTTATGGTAGCCCTGCTGGCCGGTGTGGGTTGGTATCTGGTGCAAAATCGGGGCGTTATATTAAGCAGGATAGTGCTCATTAGTATTATTTCTGTTTTAGGTGCGATATTCATAATACTGGGACTCGGGATAATCGCGATAGTTATTATGCTGATAAGGGCCAAAAATATACCATCCTTGGAGACAATTACCCGTATAGCTAACGAGGTTCTTTTCCCAATTACCATGATAACCGGGCGGATTGCCGGTATTAGCAAAGAAAAAATATTGCGTTCGTATATTGCGGTAAACAACAATCTAGTAAAATCGAAGCGGTTGTTTTTGCCGGGATCTCAGATAATGATATTGTTGCCTCATTGCCTGCAGGATTCCGAATGCCCCCACAAAATAACCATGGACATCGCAAACTGTAAGCACTGCGGCAAATGTTGCGTATGTGAACTAATAGACCTGGGAGAAAAGTATCATGCTATAGTTAAGGTTGCTACGGGGGGAACTCTGGCCAGAAAATTCATCGAGGACTGTAAACCTCGGGCAGTGGTGGCAGTAGCCTGTGAACGGGATCTTTCGCTGGGTATTCAGGATGCCAGCACTTTGCCGGTTATTGGAGTTTTGAATTGCAGGCCTAACGGGCCTTGCATCAACACCAGCGTTGATCTCGATAAAGTCGAACAGGCATTACAGCTTATGTGTAAAGGAGGATAAATATATATGGGATATCTTATTTTCATTCTTCCTGCGGTATTACTTTCATTATATGCTCAGTACAAAGTCAAAGCCACTTTCAATCGATATTCCCAGGTCAGGTCATCGCGGGGCTATACCGCCAAAGACACTGCCACAATGATTTTGCAGAGAAATGGCCTAGGGGGACAGGTTAACATTAACGCTATTGCCGGCAGTCTCTCGGACAACTATGATCCGCGCAACCGCACCCTGAATTTGTCTGAGACAGTATATGGGAGTGACTCAATATCCGCTATCGGTGTGGCCGCCCATGAAGTGGGGCATGCCATACAACACCAGCAAAAATATGCTCCCTTGGAACTGCGTCATGCCATAGTACCGGTTACCAATTTTGCCTCGTCGGCTGCATTTCCGATAATTTTAGTGGGCATGTTTATGAACAGCCTAAATTTAATAATGGTTGGAATAGTTCTTTTTTCCGCGGTGGTGGTTTTCCATCTGGTTACCCTGCCGGTTGAATTCAATGCTTCACAGCGGGCAGTAGTCCAATTGACTGAAGCGGGATTGGTAAACAATGATGAGGTCAAGATGATCAAAGAGGTCTTGGGAGCGGCGGCCTTCACTTATCTGGCCGCAACTCTGGCCGCTATAGCCAATCTTCTGTATTATGTCATGATCTTTACCGGTAACAGCGATGATTAAATGTATGTATAAATGTAGATATGGCAAGGACTATGGCTATGAAGGATAAGCGAGATCAAAAGTCGGAAGACGATCCGCGCCAGCTCTCACTCCTGGCGATTGATGGCGTGTTGGAAAAGGGCGCCTATACCAACATCATTCTCGACCAGTATTTAAGAAAATCTAAACTACTGCCGGGTGATAGGCATCTGGTTACAGAGATCGTTAATGGAACTATCAGAATGTTAAAGCACCTGGATTGGGTGCTTAATCTTTTCCTGCACAAGTCCATAGATAAACAGAATCCCTGGTTGAGAAACGCCTTACGTATGTCGCTGTATCAAATGCTGTTTATGGAGAGAATACCTGATTATGCTTGCGTGAACAGTGCGGTGGATCTGGTTCGCGCCCGGGCCGGCAAACAATTGGCCGGAGTAGCCAACGGGGTAATGCGAAATATTGCCCGCAAGCGGGCCGAGATAAAATATCCGGAGCCTTTGGACAGTATTGAATACCTGGTGGTATATTATTCCCAACCGGAATGGTTAGTGGAAAAACTGCTTCATCAACATGGACTTGAGGCCAGTCGCGAAATGTTGGCTTATTATAACCGGCGACCGGCTATGATTCTGCGCAATAACAATCTATTGGGCAGCCGGGATGAATTATTGGATATACTAAGGAAAGAAGGCTTGGTCTGCGAACCAAGCCCAAGGACTCCCTGGGGTATCATTGTAGTTTCATCGGACAAAAGCATGACAGATATTGATGCTTATCAAGAAGGTCGCTTCTATGTGCAAAACGAAGCTTCTATGCTGGCAGTATCCGTGCTTGATCCCCAAGAGGGGGAGCATATTATTGACCTTGGCTGTGGAGTGGGAGGGAAAACCACTTTTATTGCCGAACAAATGAAAAACACGGGCAGTATTGATGCCTATGATAATTACGATCATAAACTGGCTTTATTAAAGAACAACTGCAGGCGCTTAGGTATATCTGCAGTTCAAGGGCATAATCAGGATATTCTGCATATGGATGAGGGTATTGGTCAATTCCCCGGAGTTTTATTGGACGCACCCTGTTCTGGGCTGGGAGTTTTGAACAGGCGGGCAGATTTGCGATGGAAAAAGAATACTGACAACATTGCGGAATTAAAATATTTACAGAGCAGGCTGCTGGAAAAGGCAGCTTCTATGGTTGCTATCGGAGGACGTCTGGTATATTCCAGCTGCACCATAAGCCGGGAAGAGAATGAGGAAAACGTGGGCGAATTTCTAAGAACTAATCCCGATTTTGTAATAGAGGGCTTTGACCGGAACATCTCTTATTTTCCATTGGATAGCCGGGATAAGGAGAAAGCAGCCACCGGGATGTTGACAGTACTGCCGGGTAAATATGAAACAGACGGTATGTTCTATGCACTTATGAGGAGGAAAGATATTTAATAATATGGATATACACAACAAGACCGAGCTTCTGGGGATGGATATAGAAAAGCTGGAAGCCTTTTTACTAGGCATAGGAGAGCCGCGCTTTCGGGCCAAGCAGATATATACCTGGATTTATAGAAAGGAAGTAAACTCATTCTATGAAATGAGTGATATTCCCAAAGAACTGAGACTGAGTCTGGATGAAATCGCCACCGTATCCATACCCAGAGTCTTAAAACAGCGGGTAGCCCGGGATCATACCCGTAAATTTCTTTTTGAGATGAATGACCGGAAGAAGATAGAAACGGTAATAATACCTCAGAGCCGGGATAAAGATACCCGTTATTCCTTGTGTATTTCTACCCAGGTAGGGTGTCCGATAGGCTGCAGCTTCTGTGCAACCGGAGCTTCGGGTTTTCATCGGAACCTGCTGGCTTATGAAATGATCGGACAGGTTCTGGGTTCAAGGCGGGAATTATCCAAAAGGCTAAAAGCTAAGGATGTTCAGTTAATAACCAATGTAGTATACATGGGTATGGGTGAACCCATGCTTAATTATGATGAGATGATCAAGTCTATCCATTTGCTCAATGAGCATCGTGGTATAAATATTGGCCAAAGGCATATAACCATATCCACCGCCGGGGATTTGCGTGGCATCGAGAGACTTGCCGGGGAAGATTTGCAGGTTACTTTAGCTATATCCTTGCACGCCAGCAATAATGAACTTAGGAATCATCTAATACCGTTGAATCACAAATATCCCTTGCCTGCTCTAATGAAGACAGTTGCAGACTATATCGAGAGGAGCGGACGAAGGGTCACCTTTGAATACGTAATGCTGGATGGAGTAAACATAAGCTCAGGCGATGCGATGGGCTTGATTAAATTGATAAAACCCCTACTGGCGAACGTAAACCTAATTCCTTATAATGAAGTAAGCGGATTGGTATTTAAACGCCCATCCTCTGAAAGAATCAAGCAATTTTATAATTTACTGCTCAAAGGGGGATTAAATGTCACTCTTAGAGAGGAACGGGGTTCTGATATAGAAGCGGCCTGCGGTCAGCTGGCGGTGCAAAAAGAACGATAGAAGAAAGTTAGAAGGAATATAAGATCGTTTATAGAAAAGTAGATCTAGCTTACATATATTATGTCGAGGTGAAATATGAGGGTTTTTGGGCTCACAGATATCGGATTACACCGCAAAAGAAACGAGGATCGTTTTTTTATCGACAAGGTCAAAAATGTTTTTGCGGTATGTGATGGAATGGGTGGACACAAGGGTGGAGATGTAGCGTCAAAACTGGCGGTGGAATCGATCCGGGATAATGTTGAATTTTCCACCGCAACTGAAATGGTGCCTGCTCTGCTTTCGGCTGTAACCCGGGCTAACCAGATGATATGGGGAAAAGGCAAAGCCGATGATGATCTGCATGAAATGGGTACCACCCTAACTGCTGCCGCAATATGTGAGGGTACTATGGTGGTAGCCCATGTCGGTGATAGCAGTCTATTCCTTTTCCGGGATGATGAACTGATTAAGATTACTAAAGACCATACTTTGGCGGAACAGATGTATTGTGATGGGTTGTTGAAGAAAGAGGATATGCGCACCAATGTCTATAACCATGTATTAACCAGGGCAGTAGGAGTGGAAAGCAAGGTCGAGGTGGACATTTATGAAGAAGAAGTTCAACCGGGTGATCGAGTTTTGATTTGCACCGATGGTTTAACCGACATGGTTGAGGATGAAGATATTTATGAACACTTGGCTACAGTAGATGACCCCCAGGATACCGCTCAGAAATTGCTCAACCTGGCCTTGAGCAGAGGCGGATTAGATAATGTAACCATTGTACTCTTATGCGTTTAATTAGGAGGTACGGATATTGGAAGGTACGGTATTGGGCGGACGCTACGAGTTGATCGAAATTATCGGGGATGGTGGTATGTCCACGGTATATAAAGCCCGTTGCAGGATATTGGATAGGATTGTCGCGGTCAAAATACCTAAGGACGAGTATTCCAAAGATAAAAGTTTCGTGGAGAAATTTAAAACCGAAGCACTATCGGCAGCTCGCATTTCCCATCCCAACATTGTAAATATTTATGATGTAGGGCAGGAAAACGACATCCATTACATCGTCATGGAATATGTGGACGGAAAAACTTTAAAGGACGTTATACGTAAAGAAGCTCCTCTCTCAGTTGAACAGGCGGTAGATATTGCTATTATGATTTGCGACGGCGTTCACCACGCCCATGAGAAGGGCATCATTCACCGTGATATCAAACCCCATAATATTCTGATTACGGGGCATGGCATGGTAAAGGTCGCCGATTTTGGTATAGCCCGGGCAGTAAGCACTGGAACGATTACTTATGGAAATAACATCGTCGGCTCGGTACATTACCTTTCTCCCGAACAGGCTAGGGGCGAAGCCCTCAATATTACTACCGACATCTATTCAATAGGCTGTATCCTGTATGAGATGCTTACCGGCAGAGTGCCATTTGATGCCGACAGTCCGATAACTGTGGCACTAAAACACATTAATGAAGCGCCGCCTTCACCACGTTCAATAAATGATGCAATACCTCCCGCACTTGAGGGAATAATATTTAGAGCAATGGAGAAAATTCCCAGCCACAGGTTCCAAACTGCGCAGGAAATGAGAAATGCGCTGCTTAACTTGCATATTGGTGATATGACCGAATACAAAGGCCAGCGCCGGGGGGACAGAAATGTTATTGAATCCCTATTTGAAGCTAACGATGGTACTAAAGTGAAAAAGAGAAGAATCAAACCTATGGGGATTGCTTTGATAGCCATTGCAATAATCGGTCTCCTTTCCGGAGTATTGTTCATGACCGGAGGTAATATTTTCGGTAAAGAGGTAGCTGTGCCCGACATTGTGGGCATGAATATTACAAAGGCCGATACTGAACTGTCGAAACTGGGCTTGGTTATGAATGTAACATTGCATCAAAGCAGTGATAAGGTAGAAAAAGACGCCATCATTTCTCAGGATCCCGCCAAAGGGCGTAAAGTAAAGGCCGGACGCCTAATCAATGTAGTTATAAGTGATGGTTCGGATCAAATAAAAGTCCCCAATATTACCGGACTGAGTATAAAGGATGCCGGCACCCGTCTGGCCAATAAGGGGTTAAACCTGGGCGAACCCCAGGAAGCCTATGATGAAAAATATGATGCCGGGATAATAATATCGCAAAAACCAGTTGCTGATGCCAGTGTAAATTCAGGTACCAGTGTCAGCGTCGTGGTCAGCAAAGGAAAACAGCCCAACCGGATAAGCATGCCGGATTTACTGGGATTAACTCTAGATGCCGCCCGCAAAAAGATTACCGATAACAAACTTGTTCTGGGCGACATTAAACGCCAGGAAAGCAGCAGCTACTTTTCCGACCAAGTAGTGTTACAGGATACTGCTGCAGGAGTTCTGGTAGATGAGGGAACCAAGATTAACCTGACTCTAAGTAGCGGACCTGGCCCGACATCCAAAACCAAGGTCCTGGAATTTGATTTACCTTCTGATCAGTTGTACTATAAGGTGGTTATACAGGTAAGCGATCCGCGTGGGGATAGAGAGGTATACAGTCTGTTGCATAAAGCTGGTGATACGGTGAGTGTGGGAATTAATTATTATGGCACAGCCACGGTCAGAGTGTTGCTCAATGGTAAGTCCGTCAAGACTTACACCTATCAATAAATGATGGTGAGAGAACCGGAGACAAAAATGACCGATACTCAGGAGCAAGGTTTGGTACTGAAAAACTATGGCGGTTTTTATTATGTTCAGGATAGCCGTCAAAGTGTATATGAATGCAGGGTCAGGGGTAAGGTCAAGGAAAAGATATTGAGTGGAGATAGAGTGAGCTTTACCCCTCTGGAAATAGGACAGGGTATATTGGAAAAGGTGTTACCGCGAAAAAACCAACTCCAAAGACCACAAGTGGCTAATGTTACCCTTATGATGATTGTAATGGCCTGCGATCAACCGCGACCTGATCTGTTTTTGCTGGATCGACTGTTATTTATAGCTGAATTTAACAAAATCTCTCCATGTGTGGTGCTTAATAAATGTGATCTTAAGGCTGCCTCTCAAGCGGAGAACATCATGGCATACTATCCCCATTGTTTTCCAGTTGTGCAAACATCAGCCCGTCAGAACGTCGGTATGGATTCCCTAACAGATATCGTAGCCGGTGAAATCGCTGTCCTGGCCGGACCATCAGGAACCGGTAAAACCAGCCTGCTAAAAAGCCTGACCGGACGCTTAGAGGTGCGCACCCAGGAGGTCAGCAGTAGAATTGGGCGAGGGAAGCACACCACCCGTCATGTAGAGCTGTATCCTCTGCTGAGGGGAGGCTGGGTTGTGGACACCCCCGGGTTCGGAGTTTTGGATCTGCCGGCAATGAAACGGGAAGAGTTGGCCCAGTATTTTCCGGATTTTGACCAATACTCAACCGGATGCAAGTTTGATAATTGTTTGCACTTCAAAGAAAAGGAATGCGGTATCCAGGATGCGGTGAGAGAAGGAAAAATACTGTCATCCCGATACCTGAATTATATTTCCATGCTGGAAGAAGCAATTGCGAAGGAGAGGTGTTATTAAATGGTGCTGGTTGCGCCTTCAATATTATCGGCTAATTTTAGCCGTCTGGCCGAGGACATTCATAAAGTCGAACAAGCCGGGGCTGATTGGCTCCATATTGATGTAATGGACGGGCATTTTGTGCCTAACCTGACAATAGGGCCACAGGTGGTGGCAGATATTCGCAAGGAAAGCCAACTATTTCTTGATGTTCATTTGATGATTGAGAAACCCGAAAACCTGATCCCTGCATTTATCGATGCCGGCGCCGATTTGATCACCGTTCATGCCGAAGCTTGCCCTCATCTGCATAGAGTCATACATATAGCCAAAGAAGCGGGAATAAAAGCCGGGGTGGCACTGAATCCCGCTACCCCCCTATCACAAATTGAGAATGTGATTGCCGACCTGGATCTAATTCTTATCATGAGCGTTAATCCTGGTTTTGGCGGACAGAGCTTTATCTGCTCCACAATCGCAAAAATTACCGCTCTTCGAGCAATGATTAATAAGACCGGACCAGATATCTATTTGCAGGTGGACGGGGGCATCAATGCTCAGACCGGGCAAGCGGTAGTAAACGCCGGGGCCAACGTTCTAGTAGCAGGCTCCTATATTTTTCATTCCTCCGATATTGCTCAAGCCGTAAAGAATCTAACAAACCTCTAGTACTCTGTTAAATCTAATTGTGTATTTTATTCATCGAGTAAAATTCATATATGACAAGGCGGAGGATTGAGCAATACCGGGCGTATTGTGATTGACGACAACACAGTCATATGTGAATTTGACCGATGAGAAGATAAAGAATTAGGTTTAACAGGGTACTAGTATAGAGAGGGCTTAGGCCTAACCCTTATAAATATAAAAATTAAGGATGATATTTCATGACCAAAGAATTCCATAACAATGGGAATGGATTGACTTACCATACAATCACTTATGGCTGCCAGATGAACGTGCGCGATTCAGAGATAATAGCAGGCCTGCTGGAAAACATGGGATATAGCCAGCAAAGCCGAATGGAAGAGGCAGATCTGTTGGTTATCAATACCTGCAGTGTCAGGCATTCTGCAGAAAACAAAGTATTTGGGAAGCTGGGAGAACTTAATAAATTAAAAAAATCAAGGCCTAATATGATGATTGCCCTGGGTGGCTGTATGGCCCAACTTCCGGAAGTAACCCCCCGACTGAAAAAGCTGGGGGTAGATATAGTTTTTGGAACCCATAACCTTCATGAATTACCGGTTCTTATCGAACAATACCGGGCTACCAAACGCAAGGTAGTACAGGTCTGGCAGAATCATGGCGAGATAATTGAGTCCATACCCTCGGGGCACAAAGAGGGCTTAAGCGCCTTCATAAATATAATGTACGGGTGCAATAATTTTTGCAGTTACTGTATAGTCCCCTATACTCGAGGACGGGAAAGAAGTCGAAATCCCGCCGATATTATCGCAGAAGTGGAAAGACTACCGGAATTGGGATATAAAGAAGTGACGTTTCTGGGTCAGAATGTTAATTCCTATGGCCAGGGTTTGAGCCAGAAGGTAGATTTTGCCGATCTGCTAATGATGGCTGACCAAATAGCAGGATTGGATAGAATTCGTTTTACTACCTCTCATCCCAAGGATATGTCGGATAAACTTATAGACACCATTGCTGCCGGCGATAATATTTGCGAGCATATTCATGTTCCCCTACAAGCCGGCAGCAATAAGATATTAAAGATGATGAACCGCGGCTATAGCCGTGAGCATTACCTCGATCTGGTGGGCAGAATGAGAGAACGAATTCCTGGAGTGGCCATCACTAGCGATTTAATTGTAGGATTTCCCGGGGAAGCAGAAGGAGAATTTCTGGAGACCCTGGATATGGTAGAGAGAGTACGTTTTGATGCCGCTTTTACCTTTATATATTCCATACGCAGTGGAACTAAAGCGGCTCTAATGGAAGGGCAGTTGGATTTGGATACCAAGAGAGACCGTTTGTTACGATTAAACGAACTTCAGTATGGAATTGCCGCAGAGTATAACCGGGCTTTGGAAGGAAGCGTTCAGGAAGTGCTAGTGGAAGGCTGCAGTAAGACCAACGATGAAAAGCTGACGTCTCGTACCCGTAATAACCGTATTGTTATATTTTCTGGCTCAAAAGACTTAATTGGCAAATTAATAAGTGTTAGAATTACAAAAGGAAAGACTTTTTCTTTGTTCGCGGAGACACTGGATTGAAACGATTCCAAAAACGAATATTAGGAGGCAATATTTTGACAAACGACGATATTATTAAATTGGCATTTGAACTGGGTAATGCCATAGCCGAATCTGAAGAAATCGATTCTTTGAAGACTATGCAGGGCAAGCTGGCTGAAAATGAGACGGCTTCCGAACTTATCAGGAACTATCAGGAGGCTCGTAGCCGGGCCGAAAACAAAATGAGAGACGGACTTACAATAACTCCTAATGAAGAAAACCACCTGGACATCCTGCAGCAGCAGCTCAATGACAACCCCATGGTACAGGAGCTTATTCAAGTACAGGAAAGATTCAATAACCTCATGCAGGGAGTATATTTTGCTATGAACCAGGCCATTTCGGGAGACGGATGCTCTTCCGACTGCAGTTCCTGCGGCGGAAGCTGCGGCATGTAGACCGTCAAAAAAGCCCAATAGCTGTGTTATTTTAGAAAAATCGGGCTTAGCCAGCTAAATAAGCTAAGGCTAAGCCCTGATTTTTCTTATGCTCTTGAGTGAACGAAAGCCCGTTCGTCGCTCCTTGCCATCCATGGCATCGGTCGCTTCACGCCATCCGTGGCTACAGCGACACTAGGTCGTCCATGACCGTCGCGACACTAGTCCTTCCATGGACGTCGCAATCGACGTACTCAATACGGGGACGTGACCTTACTGCGAAGCGGAAGGTCCGTCGCCACACCTTGAATACGCCTCAATCACGGGCTTTCATTAATGCCTTGCTCTTGCAACATTAATCGTACCGTTTAACGGTACATCAGGAGTACCCTTGGGTGGACTTTTTTGTACTATCAGACAGTATAACTTTTTAGGTAGATAGTATAAGTGCAACCACGACTTCCGCTGTCGCTAAAGGCTCGGCGCAAGCCGGGTTTTCTTTACCCGGTCTGCCATTATCGATACTCTGGTTTGGATTTTGATAAGTTATTTTAGGCGGGTAATATTCCTAATTATTAAGAGGGAGCGAATATCTTGGCAGGTTATACACCCATGATAGAACAATATCTGAAGATAAAAAGGGAACAGCAGGATGCAATTCTCCTCTTTCGCCTGGGTGATTTTTATGAAATGTTCTTTGAAGATGCCCAAACCGCCTCGCGGGAATTGGATATAGTCCTGACAGCCAGGGATGGAGGAGCTTGCAAGATTCCCATGTGCGGTGTACCTCATCATGCGGTCAATAACTATATATCCCGGCTAATTGGCAAAGGTTATAAAGTTGCTATCTGCGATCAGGTGGAAGATCCTAAACAGGCCGCCGGCATTGTTAAACGTGAAGTCACTCGCATCATCACCCCTGGAACAATAATGGATGATTTGATGCTGGATGAGGGGAAAAACAATTACCTCGCGGCGGTGGTCGATGGGGATGGCATTTTCGGTTTGGCCTGCATAGACATCTCCACCGGAGGATTCTGGCTTACCGAAATTGATGGTCCCGATGCACGCCGGCAGTTGGATAGCGACCTGCAGAGCATGGAGCCGGCCGAATGCCTGCTGCCTGCAGGAAGCAGCCTGGATTCATTGTGGTCGGACAGTTTCCATCATCAGGGGATGTTGATAACCAAAGTGGACGAGGGCACTCCTGACAATGCTGAGTCTGTTCAGATACTAAAAAGGCATTTCGGGGTCAGTTCCCTGGATGGTTATGGATTAGCCGCCTTCACGGTCGGAGTCGACGCTGCCGCCATCATAATCAAATTTTTGCAGAACACCCAGAAAACCAGACTCAATCACATTCAAAATATCTCCATACTCCGGCGCCATGATTTTATGGAACTTGATGCCTTTACCCGCCGTAATCTGGAACTGACATCCTCTCTACGGGGAGGGAAAAAAGAGGGCAGCCTATTGGAAGTCCTGGATCTGTGTCGCACTCCCATGGGTAAAAGGACTATGCGAAGGTGGCTGGAACAACCCTTGATGAATATTGATAAGATGAACAGACGCCTGGATGCCGTGGAAGAGCTGGTGCAGATAATTGGAATTCGGCAGGAATGTCGGGATATCCTTAATCAAATCTATGATCTGGAGCGTCTGGCCGGAAAATTGGGCAGCGGCATATTGAACCCCCGGGATTTACTGGCCCTCAAGCTTTCTCTGGGCAAGCTTCCGTTACTAAAGGATGCTTTGAGCGAATGCAGCAGTTCCTACCTCCGGGAAATATCCCAATTGGATCCACTGACCGAGGTTTTTGATATAATTGAGCAGGCGATAAACGATGATGCTCCTTTGTCGCTCAAAGAAGGCGGCATAATAAAAGAAGGTTATCATGAAGAAATTGATGAGTTGAAACGCTTTAGCTCCGAAGGAAAGAACTGGTTGATTGATTTTGAAAACCGGGAGAAAGAGAAGAGCGGTATTCGCTCATTGAAGGTTGGCTTCAACCGGGTATTTGGCTACTATTTGGAAGTGGCTAATTCAAATCGCAGCCTGATCCCGCAGGACTACATAAGGAAACAGACGCTGGTCAATGCCGAGCGTTTTATTACCGAGGAATTGAAGGACTATGAAGAGAAAATATTGGGAGCCAGAGAAAAACTATATGGATTGGAATATGAATGCTTTCTGGAAATACGGGATCGCCTGCAGGTTTACCTGCCTGCGATTCAAGCCAGTGCTGGGGCAGTAGCAGACCTGGATGTTTTGGCTTCTCTGGCTCAGGCAGCATATCTTAACGATTATGTTCGCCCGGTTTTAAGCCAGGATGGTAGAATAGACATAAAAGCGGGTCGTCATCCGGTGGTAGAAAAACATTTGCCAGATGCCCGGTTTGTACCCAACGACGTTAGACTGGACAACCATAATGATCGTTTTGCCATTATTACCGGGCCTAACATGGGAGGCAAGAGCACCTATATGCGCCAAACCGCCATCCTGGTTATTATGTCCCAAATAGGCAGCTTCGTTCCCGCAGATGAAGCCAGGATAGGCATTGTAGATAGGATATTTACCAGGGTCGGAGCTTCTGATGATCTCGCTGCCGGGCAAAGCACTTTTATGGTAGAAATGCTGGAACTGGCCAATATTATCAATAATGCCGGGAAGGACAGCTTGGTCATTTTAGATGAGATTGGTCGTGGGACGAGTACTTACGATGGTTTGAGCATCGCTCAGGCGGCTAGCGAGTACATCCATGATAAAATAGGAGCTAAAACCATGTTCGCTACCCATTATCATGAATTGACTCATCTGGCAGATACTATGGCGGGGATTTTTAATCTGTCCGTATCGGTATCTGAATCCGGCGAGACTGTTGCTTTCCTCAAAAAGGTGCTGGCGGGTAAAGCCGATAAAAGCTATGGAATACATGTGGCCAAACTGGCGGGGATGCCGGGTAGTTTGGTTAACCGGGCATACAGCATATTGAGTGGACTGGAAAAGGATGATAGCAGAGAAAGTAAAGCCAGCCGAGTAAATGCACAACAGATGAGCCTGTTTCCAGAAGATAAAAATATAATTCTGGAAGAGTTGGAGCAGCTTGATATGGATGCTCTCAGTCCGAGGGAAGCATTAAGTATCTTATATCGGTGGAAAGACAATTTGGACAAGTAGTTCGCAGGGCGTGTTATCCTTATAATGTGAAAGTTGAATAACAAATATAAATAAGGTGGTGAAGCGTGATGTTGATTGGCATTGATGTCGGGGGAACATTCACCGACGGCGTTCTGTTCGGGGAGCAGACGGTGCTGGCCACGGTGAAACAGCCTACCGATGACCGGGACTTGAAAAATACTTTGTTGAAAGTGCTGGATGAGCTGCTAAAAGAGCGTGGCGGGCAGGAAATCAATCGGATTGTATTAAGTACCACTCTGGTAACCAACCTTCTGGCTACCGAGAGAGGGGATAGAACCGCCTTGCTCATTTTACCCGGCCCGGGATTGCCTTTGGAGACCTATCGTATTTTTGCAGACACCTATTTTCTAAAAGGGAGCATTGATTTCAGAGGGCGGGAACTCGAAGTCATTGATCGGGGAGAAGTAATAAAGGCCCTGGAAGCCATCAACGCTCTAGGAATAAAAAAGATAGCCGTGGTAGGCAAGTTTTCCAATCGCAATAATAAGCAGGAACAGGAAGTAAGTGATATAATTCAGGATCGCTACCCGGAGATTCAGGTAGCTATCGGCAGCGAAACTGCCGGGCAGTTAAATTTCCTGAGGCGTATTGTAACCACCTACTATTCAGCGATGACCAGGTCTGCGTGGGAGGAATTCGTCGAGGCGATAAAAAAAGCCCTGGTGGCAAGAAAAATAAACGCGACGGTAGATATATTAAAAGCCGACGGTGGAACCATGCCTTTACTATTATCGAACACCAAACCTTGTGAGACGGTATTTTCCGGACCGGCCGCCAGCACCATGGGGGCAGTGGCCTTAACCATGGAGGCTTGCAACTCGGTGGTGATTGATATTGGCGGAACGACTTCAGATATAACCCTGCTGATAGACGGTCATCCTCTTTATGCCTCCAAGGGAGCCAGGATTCAAGGCCATTATACTCACATCAATGCTTTTTCAGTGCGTTCGATACCCATGGGAGGCGACAGCCCCCTTACGATAGAGAACGGTAACATTTCTGTGGAGAGCAGACGCAGGGGTGTGGCCGCCTGCTTTGGCGGACAATCTCCCACCGTCACCGATGTATTCAATCATAAATATCACTTGGAAATCGGAAACCTTGCCCAATCTACGGAGATTCTTAGTGAAATGTGCGGAAAAAACAATATGGATAAGAACGGTCTTTGCCAGGCAGTGGAAGATATTGTTATTGAACGCCTGCAGACCACTATCACCGAGATGTTTAAGGAATGGGAAAACGAACCGGCCTACCGGGTATGGGAAGTAGTACACGGGCGCAGGTTCGATGTTCAAGAGATAATCGGAATAGGGGCAGCTTCGGCATCAATTGTCCCCGTTTTAGCCCGGCGTATGCAGGTGGCTTACCGGATTCCCGTCCATGCTGAAGTAGCTAATGCCCTGGGAGCATGCGTCGCTCGCCCTACCCTGGCATTGAAGCTGCACATCGACACCCAAAATGGGTATTATACTATAGACCAGGAGGGCCTGCGCGGCAGTATTCCATTGGGAAAATCGATGCAAATGCAGGATGCCCGCGATCTGGCTCAGGTTCATTTGCTTAAAATGGCCCAGGAACGGGGCATGGAACGTTATGCTGCTGATGCCGAGTGTTATCTGGAGGAGCAGTTCAACGTCATAAGGGGCTGGAACACCGCCGGAAAGATATTTGATGTTGGAGTGCAGATTTCGCCCGGATTTATTGAGGAATACCAGGGGGTGAGGAAATGAAAAAAACAGCCATAATATTTTTCCCGGCTTTTGACTGGGCTATATCTCCGACCCACCCGGAAAGGGAGGAAAGACTGCTGTACACCCGTGATCAGATATTTGAAGAAGGAATCATGGATTTGCCGCAGATCAAGGAATATAAACCACGTATGGCGGAACACAAAGACATTGCCCGGGTCCATTTTTGCGTACCTGATATCAATGCGCAGATTACCGAGGCTCACCTTATTTCGGCAGGTTCTTCCCTGGTTATTGCCGATGCGGTTATGAATGGTGAAGTGGACAACGGGTTTGCCCTGGTTAGACCTCCCGGGCACCATTCCATGACAGTGGCCCACGGCAATCGCGGATTCTGTAATATTAATAACGAGGCCATAATGGTTGAATACCTGCGCAAAAAATATGGTCTGAGAAAAATCGCTATTGTAGATACCGATGTGCATCATGGGGATGGAACCCAGGAGATATTTTGGCATGATCCCGATGTTCTATTCATCTCCTTCCATCAGGATGGCCGAACCTTGTATCCTGGAACGGGTTATATCGAGGAATTAGGAGGGCCGTTGGCTTATGGCTCCACCATAAATATTCCTCTGCAGCCCCGTACCACGGATGTAGGTATTCATCATATCCTGGACAACCTGGTTATGCCGATCCTCGATGAGTTTAAACCCGAGCTAGTCATTAACTCAGCCGGCCAGGACAATCATTTTAGCGACCCACTGGCCAACATGAGCTTTACGGCTCAGGGTTACGCAGTATTAAATACCAAACTGGCTCCAGATATTGCTGTTCTGGAGGGCGGTTATTCGGTGGAAACAGCGCTGCCTTATGTAAACATGGGGATTATTATGGCTATGGCCGGGATAGATTATTCTAATTTGCGTGAACCCGACTACTCACCGGCCCGCATCAAAGAATCGCCTGGAAACATGGAATATATAAATAAACTAATAAAGATCCAGTTGGCTAATTTTAGACAACGGGAAGACAAAATCGCTCAGAACCGTATCGAGCATCAAAAAATGTATAAGTACCACAAAAAAATATATTATGATACCGATGGGATAAACGAGGAACAGTCAACCCAGTTGTGTATGTGTGGTAAATGTGCCGGATACCGCATCATAGATTCCAGTGCCCGCGCCCGTTGGGAAATGAACCGGGTGCTGTGCATTAGTGTCCCGACCTATGGATGTCCTGAATGCCAGGCAGAAGCTCAGAGGGTTTATGCGGAAATGAAAAACAGTCGCAATAACTTCAGTTATATCTATCTGCAGGATCGGATCAATGATGTTTATCGTTCTTTAGAACCGGCGCGCAGTCTGGAAACGGTTTTATAAAATGTCAATCAAGCTTTTGGATGATAGACTTATCAACAAAATAGCCGCTGGAGAGGTAATTGAAAGGCCTGCCTCGGTGGTCAAAGAACTGGTGGAGAATGCTATCGATGCCGGCAGCAGCAGGATAAGTGTCCAAATTAGCGGCGGCGGCATGGAGCGCATTGAGGTGGTGGACAACGGGTCGGGAATGGCCGCCGTTGATGTCCCTCTGGCTCTGCTGCGACATGCCACCAGTAAAATTGCCGAAGAAGCTGATTTACAGCGCATTAATACCATGGGTTTCCGCGGTGAGGCTTTGCCCAGTATCGCTTCGGTAAGTAAAATGCAATTGTTTACTCAGTGCGGTTCCAGCCCTGGAATAAAGGCAGTTCTTAACGGAGGGAGTCCACCCCAAATTGAAACCCATCCAACTGCTCCGGGAACCAAAATTATCATCCAGGATATTTTTTATAATACTCCGGCTAGAAGAAAATTCTTAAAATCGCCGGTGAGTGAAGGCATTCACATCCATGATGTCATGAGTAAATTGGCTCTATCCAGGCCGGACATTTCCTTCTCTTTCTCCAACGAAAAAAAACTGTATTTTAAAACTCCGGGCAACGATAATTTGCGGGATGCAGCAATAGCCATTTACGGGCGCGATTTTGCCGGCAATTTTGTTGATATGGAATGGCACGGTGAAAACTATGCTTTACAAGGAATGGCATCTAAACCGGAATTTAAACGGGTCAACCGAAAAAACCAGATATTTTTCGTAAATCAAAGACTTGTCAAGAGCCAACTCTTATCGAGGGCCCTGGATGAAGCCTATCGGGGTCTTCTGCTCTCCCGTGAGTACCCGGCGGTGATACTGTTTCTTACCGTGGACGGTGAAGACCTGGATGTCAATGTGCATCCCCAGAAGACGGAAGTACGTTTCAAAGACGATAAGACTATTTTCCGTTTGATCAGGCAGGCTATTAGGGACAGGCTGGACAAGGTTTCTTTTTCAATGGGAGATACAATATTAAATGATCGCATAGGCTTATATCCACAAACGGGTTTAAGCAGGAGTAAACCGTACAACGTCCCTATATCCCGAGATTCAATGCAATCTCTGCATGAAGCGGGCCTTGTCTTTGAACGTACCGGAGCAGAACCGGAACCCGAAATACTGGTCACTAGAGACTGGGCGGGCGATGCCTCGACTGACAGCGATTATGCTGTTATCGGCCAGTGTTTTGAATCCTATATCCTAGTCCAAAAAGGCGAGACTCTCTGGCTGGTAGACCAGCATGCCGCCCATGAGAGGATAATATACAGCCGCTTAAAGGCGAATGGGTCATCTCCGGCAGTCGACTTTCAATTATTGGCCTTTCCGCAGGTATTTGATCTTTCTGTAGCACATATGGAATTATTGGTCAGCAATAACTCCATTCTTAATGAGATTGGCTTCAATATAGAAGCCATTGGTTCCAATGCCATGGTCATCAGGTCAGCACCAGTTATCTTGCAGGGAAGAGAAATTGAATTTATATACGAGTTGATTGAAGTTCTGGAGGAAGAACGACCTATCGATATCATGCAGGAAATAACGGCAATGATGGCCTGCAAGCAGGCGGTAAAAGCCGGACAGAGCTTGAGCCGGTTGGAGATGGCCAACATAATAAACGATTTGATTCAGGTGGATGATTACAGGAATTGTCCCCACGGGAGACCCACGATTATAGAAATAAGCCGCCCGGAACTGGATAAGCGCTTCAAGAGGAAATGAACATGAAGTTTATAGTTACAACCACGCAGTCTGCTCTGGATGTTGATTATCTGAGTGATTATCTGCACGAAACCAAGTTGGAATATATTCCTCGCAAGCGGCAGAGTCTGTCCTGGTTAGCGAGAGATAATGATGCTCATGGCGTAATTGTATGTGAAACAGGTGGACCCATACTATACATACAGGATGAAAAGTTCTTCTTTCATCCCAGCATGGCCAAAAACAGAATTGCGGCCTATCGTAACAAGCATCAGAAGGATCTTCTGATAGAAGCCTGCCAATTGTCGCAGGGGGATGATTTCCTGGATTGCACTCTGGGAATGGGAGCTGATGCGATAGTCGCTGCCTTTTTTAGCGACAGCGGCAAAATAACCGGTTTGGAATCCCATCCGGTAATAGCCTCAATAATTAAATGGGGAATGAAAACCTATAAAATCGATCTTCCCTGGTTGTATAAAGCTATCCGGAAGGTGGAGGCAATTAATGCCGATCATCGTTTTTTCTTAAGCGAATTGGCCAACAAGTCTTATGATGTTGTTTACTTTGATCCCATGTTTAGCCGACCAGTTTTAAAAAGCCAAGCTATTGCGCCATTAAGAATACTGGCCAACCATAAGCCCATTAACGGTGAAACAGTACAGGAAGCCTGTCGGGTGGCCCGCAAACGGGTAGTTATAAAGACCCTTAAGTGTGGGATGGAAATCGACAGATTAGGATTTAAAGAAATAGCTGGAAGCAAGCATAACCCCATTACTTACGGGGTTATAGACGCAACCTAGACATATGTTTATGTCGCAAACAATAAATCGGGGGTGTTATATGGAGAAATTAGCCGCATTGGTAGGCCCTACAGCGGTAGGGAAAACCGGGTTATCATTAATACTCGCGGAAGATATGAGAGGCGAAATTATTTCCTGTGATTCCATGCAGGTATATAAGGGTATGGACATTGGCACTGCCAAAGCTGGTGCATTCGAGAGGGAAATAGTACCTCACCATTTGATCGATGTAGTTGAGCCGGATATGTGTTTCACCGTGGCTGATTATCAGAAGGCGGCTGTAGAGGCGATTCGTAATATAAGCGCTCGCGGTTTGCTCCCGATTATGGTGGGAGGAACAGGATTATACTATCAGTCCGTAGTGGATGATTTCGACTTTTTCCCAATGGAATCAAGGGACGCAATTCGGCACAAATGGGAACAGGTATACAGTCAAATGGGAATCGACTATCTTTACGAACAGGTGTTATCGGTTGACAGAGATTATGCCATCAAAATAGGATCCAAAGATAAAAAGAGAATGATCCGTGCTCTGGAAGTATATGAACATACCGGTAAGCCCTTTACCGAATTTCAGAAACGCAATACGAATTCTTATAATCTTGCGGCAGTCGGATTATATCTGGAACGGGAGCAGCTTTATGCCCGAATCGAAGAAAGAGTGGATAAGATGATTAAGCAGGGTCTGGTAGAGGAAGTTGCCAAGCTCAGGGAGAAGGGCTTCGATTTATCGCTTAATTCCATGCAGGCTCTGGGTTACAAACAGGTCTATTATTATCTGGAAGGAATGCTTGGCTGGGATGAGACTCTGCAGGCTATAAAACAGGAGACCAGACGGTTTGCCAAAAGGCAATATACCTGGTTTAATAAGGATAAGCGCATCAGCTGGATTAATGTAAGCGACTATAAAGAAATGACTACCCTGGCAAAAAAAATTTGTAGTCTTATGGAAGGACAATTGTACGGTATGTAGAATATAGTTATAGATTTTTGTATTAATATTATTGCAGAGAAATAATTGAGTGGGGGATAATGATTTGAATAGTAAAAACCAGTTTAATCTACAGGATGCTTTCTTAAATCAGGTGCGAAAGGATAAGATACTAGTTACCATCTTCCTGGTAAATGGATTTCAGATAAAAGGATTGGTAAAAGGATTTGATAATTTTACCGTCATTGTGGAACTGGACGGACGTCAACAACTGGTTTACAAGCACGCTATATCAACGGTGGCACCGTTGAAACCTTTGCATATTATAAACATGGAAGTCAAGCCTGAGGAAGAATAAGATGTTTCCGTGTCACCACTTTGGTCTATTTATTATATAAGCAGGTTAGATATTGAAAAAAGTGGTGAATTAAAATGGAAATCTCCACAAAATTTAAGCCGATGGCCAATGAAAGTCAAGGAGTTACATCCTCGGAAGTGGCTCCTTTTTCTTGTGCGCCCGGCATGGGCGCAGTCTAACGGGTGAAAGTCCCTAGTGCGGGTTGATAGTGCCAAGCACATAGCCAAGGGCAAGGGTGTCCACCGCGAGGTGGAATCTGAAGGAAGCCGGAGGC
>Ga0074198_1000902_pt1 | contig 24432 bp, 15 predicted proteins | sample EPASupsiteSAE323_FD_64527 | JGI IMG/M metagenome (GOLD analysis project Ga0074198, IMG submission 64527) | Bioremediated contaminated groundwater from EPA Superfund site, New Mexico - Sample SAE3-23 | ecosystem: Environmental > Aquatic > Deep subsurface > Groundwater > Contaminated ...
TCTCTGAGAAAATAAAAAAGGATTGTAATTTAAATTGTAATTAAACGGTGCAGAAAAAGCGGTCCGCGGAAACCATCCGCGGGGAGAGTGAATTATTTCACTTTCTCCATGTATTCACCTTCAACGGTGTTGACGCGGATAATATCCCCTTCCAAAACATGGTAAGGAACCTGGACTACCGCACCGGTTTCAAGAGTAGCCGGTTTTTTAGAGGCACTTGAAGTATCACCCTTGAAATTTGGAGCTGTTTCAACGATTTTGAGTTCCATGATTTCAGGAGCGTCAACGCTGATTGCATTGCCGTTATGGAATACCATTTGAACGCTTGTACCGTCTTTGATCCATTTCATCGCATCGTCGCATTGATCGTACGTCAAACCGAGCTGCTCATAGCTTTCATTGTCCATGAACTGAAGCATTTCGCCGTCATCATACAAAAACTGCATCGTTTTATGCGCCATATTCGGTACTTCGAATTTATCACCGGCATGAATCGTTTTCTCGATCACTTTACCGTTAAGAAAACTTTTTACTTTACAACGGACGAATGCCGCCCCTTTACCCGGTTTAACGTGTTGGAACTCTACTACTTTATACGGTACACCCGTAATCTCCAAACGTACACCTTTTTTGATATCACCCATACCGATTGTTGCCATCAGGAAACCTTTTTTTGTCTTTTATTTGTCCGAATTTTACCCGAAACTGCACCGAATTTCAAACCCGATGTAACTTATGGTATGATTTACCACAGTAATCAGAGAAATCTGTGACAGTTTTTAGCTCTATTAAATACGTTAATGTGTATAATAATCTTATATGATTGATTAGAATCACAAATACATTACAAAAGGATCAATGTTCATGACAGCCTTTTCACGTGTCTTCAGCGCAACGCTTTTGATCGGCTCCTGCAACCTTATGGGTGCGGGTCTTTCACTTCCTGCGGCATTGGAAATTTTAGAAAACAACAATCTTGAAATCAAAACCGCCGCCCTTGACCTGCAAAGCGCGCAGCGCGATACGTCGATTGCGAAAGGGTACAATTTCGGCTCGCTCGACTTGACCCAAAACTTCGTACGCTCCAACGATGCCGGAAACGTTTTCGGATTTAAACTCAGCTCGCGTGAAGCTAATTTCGGCGATTTCAGCGCTGATGAATTCATGGCTAATTTTATGGCCGGTTCACCCGACTATACGACTCCGCCCAAACGGCTTAACTATCCGGGCTACCAAAACTACTACCAAAGCAAACTCACCTACATGCTCCCTATCTTCACCGGTGGCAAATTAAGCGCATACGGCGATATTGCCGAGAAGATGGAGCAGATAAAAAAACTTGATTCTGAGCATATGAAAACCGAAAAGCGGTATGAATTGCGTAAAAGCTATTACGACATGGCACTTCTGCAACACTCCATCGACCAAATGAATACCATCCATAAAAACATCTCGACCTTGGAACGGACCACGCAAATGATGCTCCAGGAGGGGTATGCGAAAAAAGTCGATCTTCTCGAAGTGGAAGCGAAAAAAGCGAACGTCGAACGCAGCCTAACCGAGATGGAAGCAAACAAAAAACTCCTCTATCACTACCTCAGTTTTTTACTCAATGAAAATGTCACTGAAATCGAACTTCCCGCTTCGGATTACCCGGCTTCGCTCATCAGCGAAGAAGACGTGTTGTCCAACAATACCGATCTGCAAAAAGCAGCCCACGGATTGGAGATTCGGGATCGGATGGTCGATCTCGCCTATGCACCGTTTCTCCCGCAAATCGGTGCTTTTGCCGAAGCCAGCAGCGCCGATGATACATTTTTAGGCAATTTCAACGACCACAAAGCCTACACGCTCGGAGCAAAACTCAGCTGGAACCTTTTTAACGGTGCCGTAGACAAAAATGCTCTGGAAAAAGCTCGGATCGAAAAGCTCAAAACAACCACCGAAGTGGAACTGGCTAAAAAAGGGATCGCCCTTCAATACGACAAAATCCGAACCGAAATCGAGAGCCTGAACTCCCAAGTAAACAGTTTGGAAAAAGAGCTGGAACTCGCCGATACGATCTATAAAAACTACGAGGGGCGTTACCATGAACACCTCGCCTCTATGAGCGACGTCATTATCAAACAGTCCCAGCAAATCGAAAAAGTACTTAATCTGCAGATGGTAAAAAATCAACGAAACGAGCGAATCTTCGCCCTTGAAAAACTTAGCAACGGAGTCAAATAATGAAATTTTGGATTACATCCCTCGCCCTCGCCTCAAGCCTCAGTGCGGCAGGGCTCAGCCTCTCAGGAAGCGTTATCAGCGATAACCAAAAAATGATCACCAGCCGAAATATGGGGTTTGTGACCAGTGTCAATGTCTCTGAAGGTTCCCGTGTCAGCCGCGGACAGCTTCTGTATACGATCGATTCAAAAGAGATCGATTCGGCAAAAACCCAAGTCGAACTCGGCATCGCCCAAGCCGAACTTTCGTTACAAATGTACCAGAACCAGTATGCCAATCTCGAACTGAATCTGGAACGGAATAAACGTCTTTTGGCACAAGACATGGTAAGCAAATTCGAAGTTGAAAATCTTGAGCTTTCCAAAAAGAACCTTCGAAACATGATCGCTATCGGCGAGCGTCAAGTCAATCAGGCCAAAGCCCGTCTGCAAGAGGTCAATAACCAATACAACTATCTTCGCGTTACCGCCCCCAATAACGGTGTCGTCGTCGCTAAAAACATCAAAGTGGGAGAGATGGCGATGCCGGGAATGCCGGCAATCGTCTTATCCGATTTAAATGCCCTTAAAATCGAAGTCGAAGTAGCCGAAAACAATCTTCAGCTCGTGCCGATGGGGAAAAAAGTGAAAGTGACCATCCCTTCCGTAAACTATGTCGGGATCGGGCGGGTCAGTGCCATTATCCCGAGCTCCAATCCGATGACCCATACCTTTAGAATCAAAGTATCGTTCAGTGCCAAACAAACCGTCTATCCCGGCATGTACGCCACTGTTGATATCGAGTAAGGATCACAATGCACGCTCCACACTCCTATCAACCCACCGACTCTGCCGGAAAGCTTGCAAAGGGCTTTTTGCGTAACCCTCTGACTCCGATCCTCGGAGTTTTTCTTCTCGTCATCGGATATATGGCCCTCATGCTTATGCCGCGCGAAGAGAACCCGCAAATGGTTGTCAGCGGATCTACCGTCATCATTGCCCTCCCCGGGGCGACTGCCAACGAAGTTGAAAACGTTATCGTCAAGCCTCTTGAACGCAAACTCAAAGAGGTCAAAGGGATAGAACACATCTACGGGATGGCAATGGACAACGTTGCGGTCATCAATGCCGCATTTTTTATCGGAGAGGCCAAAGAGGATTCCAACCTCAAAATCTATGACAAAATCATGCAGAACATGAGCATCCTCCCAAAAGGGGCCATGCAGCCGATCATCAAACCGCTCGATATCGACGTCGATATCCCGATCGTTTCGGTAGCCTTTTATTCCAATAATCCCAAAATGGATCCGACCCTTCTCTACGATCATGTCAAAGAGATTCAGCACCATATCAACGGGTTGCCGAATGTTGCCGTAACCGATATCAAAGGGGCGAAAAAACACCAATACAACGTATTGGTCGACATGAACCGTCTTGCCGGATATAACCTGTCTCTGGGCCAAATCGTCCAAGCGACCCAGTCATTGGCCTATAACGTTCCCGAAATCAAAGGGAAAACCGAAAAAAATGAAATCGTCATGATCGGCGTCCGCAACGCTATCGACAGCGTCGAAGACGTCGGAAATATCATTGTCGCCCAATACGGCGGCTCTGCAATTTATCTGCGCGATGTCGCCACTATCAGTGCAGGGCAGGATATTCAAAATTTCAAATCAGCTTTGGTCAGTGTCAAAGGGGAGGAAGGAAAATTCTCGCCGCTGAAAGATCAGGTTACCCTCACCGTTTCCAAACTTCAAGGAACGAATGCCGTCATCATCGCCGAAGCGGTCAAAGAAGAACTTGAAAAGTACAAAGAGCAGATGAAATCTGAGGGGATCAGCTACGTTATTACCCGAAATGACGGTGAGCGGGCGAATGAAGCGGTTAACGAACTCGTATTCCATCTCCTTCTCTCGATCGTTATTATCGCTATCTTGCTTGTCTTCGTTTTGGGTTGGAGAGAATCGCTGATCGTCACCTTTACCGTTCCGGCTATCTTGGCAATCACCCTTTTTATCGCTTACCTTACCGGCCAAACGATCAATCGGATCACCCTCTTTGCCTTTTTGCTGAGTTTGGGGCTTTTGGTCGATGCGGCCATTATCGTTATCGAAAATATTCACCGCCATTTCCATGCTCCGGGCGCGGCGGATATGGATGTCGATGAGCTGATGATCGAAGCAACCGATGAAATCGGGGCACCGACCAACATCGCAACCCTAGCTATCATTCTTACAATGGTTCCGATGGCTTTCGTCGGCCAAATGATGGGGCAATTTATGAAACCGATTCCTGCAAACGTCCCTGTCGCGTTGGTGGCGTCACTCTTTGTAGCCTACATTTTTACACCGTATTTGGCGGTACGGCTCCTTAAAAAACCCGAACACCACGGAGATTCCCACTGATGTATAAAAAATTTGAAAATTATTTGCTCGATATGCTTAATACTCCGGCCAAGAAAAAAAAGGTTTTAGTGGCAACGCTCATCGCCTTTATAGTAGCCGTCGCCTTTATTCCGACCAAGCTGGTTTTGGCGAAAATGCTTCCGGGCAAAAATAACGACACCTACTCTATTTATATCGATTTGGCCAACGGAAGCTCCATCGAACAAACCCGTCAAGTCAGCGAATGTGTCGTCGGGATATTACAGCATGAGCAGGAAGCTTTGGATACCGAAGTCTTTTTGGGGAGCGGTTCTCCGCTTGATTTTGCCGGACTGATCAAAGGGAGCCACTTCAAAAACAGCGAAAACGTTGCCGAAGTTGTGGTTAATCTGACCAAAAAACATGACCGTGACGAACCCTCTTATATGATGGTTCAGCGTCTTCGTCCTGTTATCGTAAAACAATGCGAAAACCTATATCCGCAGACCAATATCAAATTTATCGAGCCTCCGGCAGGTCCTCCGACCATGGCGGCTATCGTAGCCGAAATCTACGGCAGCAAAGCCGAAGGTATCCGCCACTTGGCTGAGCGTGTAGAGGGAGTTTTTCGAAAAACGGACGGTCTTGTCGACATCGATATTATGCAAGATGAGATTTACGATAAATTCGAAGTACGTGTCAATACCGATAAAATAAGTCTTTCAGGGCTCAATGTCAAACAGGTCAACGATATTTTGTACCTTGCGTTTGAGGGGATGGGCGTTGCGGTTAAAAACTCTCAAAAAGCGACCGATCAAATTCCTATTTTCCTGACATTGACCCCGGAGGGAAAAAAATTCGCTTCGCGCGACAAACTTTCTATCGAATACAAACTCGCAAGCCTCAAACTGATGAATCAGATGGGGATGATGGTTCCGATTACCGAGGTTGTCGATATCGTCCCGGTCAAATCCAATCCGATGATCATGACCAAAGATTTGCACCAAATGACCAATGTTTTAGCAGAAACCGATATGGTTTCCCAAGTTTATCCGTTGATGGCGGCGCGCAATGTCATCCTCGATACTTTCAGCGACGAATATGAGATTTCCAAAACAGGCTTGTTCAATCTCCGACTTGTTGATAAAAAAACCAAAGAGGTCTATGATCTTAAATGGGACGGAGAGATGAAAGTAACCTTGGATACGTTTGTCGATCTGGGCGGTGCATTCATCGCGGCGCTTATATTGATTTTCCTCCTTATGGTCGTTTATTACAAAAGTTTTGTCCTTAGCGGAATCGTCTTATTGGGAAGTTTTCTCTCCATTATCGGAGTTATTTTCGGTCACTTTATTATGAATATATTTACCGCCGATACCTTCTTTTTGACAGCGACATCATTGATCGGATTTATTGCGCTCATCGGTATCAGTTCGCGCAACTCCTTGCTTTTGATCGACTTTACCAAATCGTTGATGTCGGATAAAGGGATGCATAAAAAAGAGGCGATCGCCTACGCAACCGCTACCCGTGCAAAACCTATTTTCCTCACCGCAGCGGCCATTATCCTCGCTTCGACACTTTTAGCCAGCGACGCCGTATTCGGAGGACTTGGAGTTTCGCTTATTTTTGGTACAATAGCAGCAGTTATCGCGTCGCTCATTGTTGTTCCCGTTCTGATCGATAATTCCGATTTGGAACGCCATTTTAATTTTGAAGAGCGCAAAGCGGTACCCATAATGGAGCCATAAAACAAAATGTCCAGTTTTGTCCCGATTACCGTCGTCTCAGAAAATATACAACAAGATATAAAAAAAGCTGCAATAGCACACAGAGTTCCGGTTGAATCACTTGATTTCGATCTTCTCTCGTTTGAAACCTATTTCAAAGAGACGACCGATGATGAGTGGCAGCAGCTGAGCGAGAACAATCTGCTTTCGCAAACAACCGAAGTTGAAGTGCGTTCTCCCCATTTCATGCTGCGTCAAGAGTACCAAATCAGTATTCGGCCGCAAAAACCCCACCCTTATCTCGATTTACGCTTTACCATTGCGACAGACAAAACGAAAAGCAAGGTCATTGCCATTATTGATCCGGCCTCAAAAATCCCCCTCAAAAAAGGGGTTCATGAATGGATTGAAGAGGCAATAGTTCGTAAAATGCTTCGGCACGGGCTCCTCATCGGCCTGTATGATCAAGATCTCGATCGTGAGATTAACCGCCTTATCATCAAGATTCAAAAAGAGGGGCCTCTCAATTTCCTCTATCGTCTCCCCGTCGGCGAATTTTTCATCCCTATACTTCCGATCAATGATAAAATAATCCTCCATTATAAAGAGGCGAATAAAACCAACAGCCTGATCGAAGGGGTATCGCCCGGAGATTTGATCATCGAATATATTTTTCCGAAATACGGGCGTGACGGACGCGCCTGTACCGGAGAGCATATCGCCGTTCCTGATCCTACCGTAAAATATGCAAACTACATCGTTATCGATCCCGAAACGGTTCGGAGTGAAGAAGATGAGGAGAGCATCCGTTTTTTTGCAACGGTTTCAGGCTTCGTCGAACGAAAAAACGGAATCATATTTATCTCTCAGGAGCTTCAGATCGAATCGGCCAGTCTCAAAAAAACCGGTTCTATCGAAACAGGTCTGGATAAAGACGTATCGCTGAAAATTAATAAAAAAGTCTCCAATGAGGATTCCGTCGGAATGGGAGTCAATATCGACGTTTTAAAACTCGATGTCAGCGGAACGGTTGGAAGCCACTCCAAAATACAGGCGTGTGAGGTTAATATCGGAGCGCAGACGCATAAGAAGTCACAAATCAATGTGTCCGAAAATGCCAATATCCACCTCCATCGCGGCAACCTTAAAGCCAAAGAGGCAAATATTACTATCCTGGAAGCGGGAAAAGTCGAAGCCGATGTCATCCGTATCCAAAAAATGGTGGGAGGAGAGGTAATCGCACGTGAAGTACATATAGATACCCTCTATTCCAATGCCCGAGTAATAGCTCTGGAATCCATCACTATACAGAATATCGAAGGGGACGGAAACAACCTTATTATTGACCCTCATGCCATCGAAAACTATCACGATCAAATAACGGATTTGGAAATAAGCATCCGCGATAAAACATCCCGTCTACAAATTGAGAGCAAAGAGTTTATTGCCAAAAAACTTTCCTTTAAAGATAAAAACAGCCGGATCAAAGAGATTCAAGAACGTGTTTTGATCAAACAAAAGAGAGGGGAACTCCCCTTAAAAGCCGATCTTGTCAGATTGCAGCAGTATAAAATCGAAGGTGAATCGCTTCAAGATTTTTCCGAGAAGCTCAAAAGCCTGGAAGACGATATCAAATTGATACAAGAAAAGCTAGAGAGCCTGTACGAAGCCGATCTTCATGCTGTCGTAACACATTACGGAATGTATAACGGCCATACGCGTATTACGTTCATCGATCCTAAAACACGCCAAGAATACGGCATCTCTCCGACTAAAAATGTGACCCATATCCGCCTGAAAAAGGTTGATGACGAAAAGAAATTTCAGCTGGATACCTAAAAAAATCAAACTCCTTTCATAAACACGCAGAGGTTTTAGTTTTTTTAGGTAAAACTCTCTGTATGAAATTATCCGACTTAACCCTAAATACCCCCTATTTGTCGCTCGATTCGATTTTCTATGACAAAGTTGTCCCCTCACCGCTTAAAAATCCGCGATTAGCAAGCTTTAACCCCAAAGCCGCCGAACTTTTGGGACTTGATCCCGCACGGCTTGAAACGGATGAACTTGAAAGGCTTCTCAACGGTACTCTGCTCCTCAACGGTTCCTCACCGTATGCCATGTGCTATTCGGGCCATCAATTCGGATACTATGTCCCGCGTCTCGGAGACGGACGTGCCATTAATTTGGGCTCTGCCAACGGATGGAATCTCCAACTGAAAGGTTCCGGGCAAACACTCTATTCGAGGCAGGGCGACGGACGTGCCGTATTACGTTCTTCGATTCGGGAATATCTCATGAGCGAAGCGATGGATGCTCTGGGTATTCCGACAAGCCGGGCATTGGCGATTATCAGTTCGGATGAAAATGTGGCACGTGAAAGGTGGGAGCGCGGTGCAATCGTTCTGCGACTATCCCCCTCATGGATACGTTTCGGAAGTTTCGAGTATTTTTTTCACACCAACCGCTACAAAGAGCTTGAAGCACTGGCCGATTTTTTACTCCAAGAATCATTCCCCGAGTTGATCGGGGCAGAAGATTCTTATCTCAAAATGTATGGCTTAATCGTCAAACGAACCGCAGAGCTGATAGCTCAGTGGCAGTCGGTAGGGTTCAATCACGGTGTGATGAACACCGATAATATGTCGGCGGTGGGGATAACTATCGATTATGGCCCTTTTGCCTTTATGGATACCTTTGAAAGCGGCTATATCTGTAATCATACCGATTCACAGGGGCGATACAGCTATGACAATCAACCCCGTATCGGTTATTGGAATTTGGAGCGTCTCGCTCATGCCCTCTCACCCCTCGTCACCACTGATAAACTCAAAAACGAACTGGAAAAATACGGGGAATATTTCACCGCCCGGCTAATGGAACTTTTACGTGCAAAGCTGGGTCTGGATACACCGGATGAAAACGACGGCGATTTGCTCAGAGCGTTATTTTCGCTCATGGAGAACGGACGGATCGATATGACACCGTTTTTTCGTACTTTAAGCCGATATGACGGAAGCCGCGAACCGTTACTGGCACAAACGTTGGCACCGAATCAACTCAACGAATGGCTCGATCGATACGACGATAGACTCTCTCTGAATACCTCATCCGAAGCCCAACGCCATAATAAAATGCTCCGTACCAATCCAAAATACGTTCTAAAAAATTATATCTTGCAAGAAGCGATCGATAAAGCTCAGAATAATGACTTCACCCTCATTAACGACCTGCTTCGATTGGCACAAAATCCGTATGACGAGCACGAAGCTTTTGAACGCTATAGCCAAAGCACACCACATCAATTTAAAAATCTAAAGCTAAGCTGCTCGTCTTAAAATCGACTCGATTGCAACGCTCCATAGTTGATTAATTTTTAAACAACTTTAATATAATTAGGACTTTTTTATCTTGATTATTGACGAATATAGATTGATTTAACACGTTTTTATCAATTAATCATTTAAATAGTATACAAATGATTAAAAATTAATCATTTGTATACTATTTTTCGTTCGATTGCTCTTTATACTGTCATTTATATTTACTATATCCCTTTATGGAGCTATCGTGCAACGCAATCATCTAATTAAGTATATGTCAGATGTTCAAAATTTCGAAAAGAATATGAGCACTCTATCCGGCAAGTGGGATTTACTGACTCTGCTCGGTTCCATGTCCAATATCGGAATGGATACAAGCGAAACACGAAAAGCGTTCGAAGACTTGCTCGATGAGCCGCTGTTACGGCTTATTGAAGAGACGTTTAACAAAAGTCTCAATGAACTCGAGTCCAAAGCGCAAACAGCCATCGACATCCTGATTCGCAACCTCTTCGAGCGCACCGCCGATATCGGATTTTTGGCCACTGACGATGACATCCGTGATTACCTCCTCTTTTTAAATTCTGCCGATATGTCAGCATCCGAAGAGATGCGTGAAATTAAAATCAAGAAAAAAGAGGCGTTGACCGAGCGTTTTCGAGAATACGTCGCCAAATACAGCGTCTATGAAAATATTATTCTTCTCGATACCAAAGGAAAAGTGCTCGTACAGCTCGATGCCGCCAACCCGATCACCCATTCTAAAGACCCGTTGATCCAAGAATCGCTTCGAACCTACCAGGGATACGTCGAAAACTACCGCAGCAGCGACCTTAACCACAATAAACCCTCGCTAATCTACTCGTATCGTGTCTGCAATCCGCAAACCGAAGAACCGCTGGGCGTATTGTGCCTCATGTTCCGGTTTGAGAATGAACTGCAAAGTATTTTTCGAAAACTGACACGGGAAAACCCGTATATCGCATTGGAACTGCTCAATCATGAAGGAGAAGTTATCGCCTCATCATCGGGACATCATGTTCCGGTAGGTTCCTACCTCTCTCCGCGTAACAATGCGGATCATCAAACCTACTATGCCGGTTTCGAGTATCTCTATCAGGCGGTAAAAACGACGGGGTATCAAGGGTATAACGGCAGCGGATGGATCGGACACGCTATGGTACCGCTGCATCTGGCATTTCGCTCTTCTTCGCGTCCCTCATTTCTAAAAAATGAACTGTTTGATTCGGTCGCCAATGCTCAAGCCTACTATCCCCAAGAGCTGAAAGATATTTTGGAAAAAGCCAAAAAAATCCAAAGCGAACTCGATATTACCGTCTGGAACGGAAACGTCCAAATCGCCAACGCGGTCGGGCATGAAAGCCCGTTTACCAAAGCGCTCCTTTCCGAAATATCGAAAACAGGGGAAGAGACGAAACGGGTTTTTGACCATACCGTCGCCAACCTCAACAGCGCCATGCTGATCCAATATCTTGAGGATTTGAAATTCCAATCCTCTCTTGCGATCGATATCATGGACCGCAATCTCTATGAGCGGGCGAACGACTGCCGATGGTGGGCACTGACGACAACCTTCCGCGAATGCTTATCCAATACCACTGTCAGCGAAGAGAACCGGGAAAAGATGAACTCGATACTGGGCTACATCAACGGTCTCTACACCGTTTACAGCACCATGTTCATTTACGATCGCGAGGGGATGATTATCGCCGTATCCAACCCGTCCGATAATGGGATTATCGGAAAAAAAGTGGGATATTCATGGGCAATGGAAACGCTGGATTTGAAAACAACCCAGGACTATGTCGTCTCCACGTTTGAACCGAGCCCGTATTATTCCAACCGTTCTACCTATATCTATAATGCCTGCATCCGAAATTTCAAAGAGGAGAATGTCGGAGGTATCGGAATCGTCTTTGATGCCGAATCGCAGTTTGAAGCGATGCTGCACGATACTCTCCCCAAAGATGAACACCATAATATCCCTGATGGGATGTTTGCCCTTTTCATCGATCGCAGCGGACGTGTTATCTCTACCACCACATCTGAAATCAGCGTAGGCGAAATGCTCAATCTTCCGGTATCGATTTTGGAGCTCACTCCGGGACAAAGCGATGCGCAGATACTGGCGTTTGAGGGAGTCTATTACGCACTCGGTGCAACCTGTTCCAACGGATACAGAGAGTACAAACAAAGCGACGGATACGATAACGATATCATTGCCCTCCTCTACCGCCCTATCGGCGAAGTCCGGGCAGTAGAAAACGAAGCTCCTGCTCAACGGGTCTACACCTATCCGAAAGCGAACGGTACCGAAGAGACGTGCGAGATTTCAACCTTTTTCGTCGGCGGATCGCTTTTTGCGGTCGAATCCAAAAACGTCGTCTGCTCACTCGCCCATCAGGAGCTTACCTCCATCCTGCACGCCAGCGAATACAATCTGGGAGTCATCAGCTATGACAAGCGGATGGTGAGTGTCATCTCATTGGCAAAACTGCTGGGGATGGAGAAAAAATACGACAAAGAGTGTGACACGATCATCCTTGTCAAAGCGGTTATTGAAAAACAGGTGGTCTATCTCGGATTCGTCGTCGATGCGATCTACAGCAGTCCTGAAATTCCGCTCCGCTCGATCAGCCACTACAGCAATGTATTGAAAAATGAAAATTCATTGACCAAAGCGGTTATTATCCCCGATAATCCGGAGGATTTCGGAAACGAGATGATCTCGATCCTCGATATTCCGAAAATCTATTCGCAGCTTATCCAGCCTTACGCCCGCCCGCTTCACAAAGTGATGGCGTAAGAGGCTAAACTAAACAATAAGCGATTTTGCCTTCAGCGCCATCATGGTGTATTCAGGAGGCGAAGAAGGCATTTTAATGTAGTTTTTGAGCTTCAAGTTGTAAAGGCTATCATTGCCGATCAACTCCGAGCTTTTGATTGCCCCTTTATAAACGGTCAATGTATTGAGCATCTCAACCGAAGTTTCAAACCGTTTTGCCACTTCATTCAGATAGGTTTCAAATCCTTCTTCCTGCGATTCACGGTTTAATATAAATAAATTCGGCACATACGGCAAACCGTAATTTTTAATCGTCCAATTGGTAAAGGCCTGAATATCATACTTGGGGAAATTTTTTTTCAGCTCTTCACGCATTCGGCTTCCTTCGCTGTCCCTAAAACCTACGATCAGTATTGATGTCCGGAAATCGACTTCAAAAAAATGACTAAGCTGTCTAAATAGTCGATTATTTTCATGTTCAAGCCAACTTTGCGTCGTTAACTCCAAATGACGTCCTTGCATATTGCAATAAGACCTAAAACGCTTAGATGTACGCATCCCTTTCCACAAGGATCTATCAAATTCGGCACGAATCTGATTGCCGGTTTTTACGATTCGATGAATCTGCGGCTGTAGTATCTGTTCCCACTGATCGATGATCTCATTTTCGAGAACTTGAGTTAAATCGTCAAATTGTTTTTCATGACTTGCCAATGCATCACGATAAGAGGCAAGGTCACTCTCATACTTTTCACAGCCCTCTTTTATCTGTTTGCTTGGCGTCTCTTTGTATAGTTGAACAAGTTTATTTTTCCGTTCGATTAATGTTTTAATAGCAATATGGTAACGGTTTATTTTAGCCAATAGTTCAACATACTCACCATTTTTTGGGAATAATTGAACACGGCTGTAGGCAAGAATCTCTTCGATTGTAATCGTACACATCTGCGACGCATATTGATCTATTTTGTGCAATTGAGTAAACAGATATTCGAGTTCAAAATAGTTTTTATTGCCCTGATCAATCATCATTACCGGACGATAAACCGACTGGACACATAATGCGAATACCTCCTTAGGAATCTCCCTCAAACGCTCTTTCGGAAAAGAGAGCTCTAACGTCATCGATTCAAAAGGGGCAAAAATGAACTCGCTCAATTCATTTATTGTATCCGCTTCGATAACATCCAAAGAGATACAATTTTCAACATCCATTTTCGTATCAAAAAAAAGTTTGATCTCATTTTGTCTTGTTTGCAGCGCAATCGGCTGCACTTCAATCAAAGGACGAAACGCCTGAACAAAATCGGCATGTTGAAACGGTTTTGGCAAAGCAGCCATAATGGATAAACCATCTACCATCGTCAATGCCATATCTATACTTCCAGATAGAACGATAATCTGTAATTTCGCAAGAAGTTCTTTTTCTTCCAAAATTTCAATCAACTCTAATCCATCCATAACCGGCATTGTCAAATCTAAAAAAACGATCCCCATTTTATTGTCGTCTTCATACAACATTGCCCATTCACTGATTTTTTCAAGCCCGTCTTTACCGTTGACGGCTTCAGTGATATTAAGACAATTGAGGTTTTCCAGCTGTTTTCGTATGACGTTTCGCATTGTTGCACTGTCATCTATGATCAATAATGGACCATCATAAACGAGCTGCACCGTCTGTGTTCTGGAACTGATAACGTTTAAGAGAGAGATTGCAGTTCTTTCAAATTCGTTTCCGGTAAAAGGTTTCGGCATCACCGTATCGATCTGTAGTTCCCGTATCCGATTTTGGCCTAACTGAATAACTTCAGTCGACATTACGACAACATGTATCTGATTTCGCCAAGGTAAACTATTGAGCCAGTCTAAAACAGCAAAACCATCCATTATCGGCATATTAATATCTAAAAAAATGCACCCGTACTTATACTGCTGTAACAATACAAGAGCTTCTTTCCCATCTACCGCTTCGTCGATTTGATCATAATCATGCTTTATTAAATAACGAGTGACAATCTTGCGAACAGTCAAACTGTCATCGACAATTAAAACTTTCATGACAAGATTTTCTGCTTCATTTAGGCTTCTGAATAACTCAGCCGCAAACCGTCCTCGCTCATCACGAAACCGTGGATGGCAATTTTCCCCTCATGGACGAGACGATGGTGTTTGGCACACAGAGGAATAAGGTTATAACGGTGGTTCATCCCGTAATGGCCGATGGAGCCGCCGCCGTCTGCATTGGCCTGAGGGACGATATGGTGTACCTCATCCACCGCTTCATCGCACAGTGCGCATTTCGTGAGGTAGAGTTTCGTATTGTAGCGGCTCTTTTTCTCACGTTTGAGCATCGAAGCTTCGTGGGTTTTGTCGGTAATCCGTCCCCGTATCTCATACGCCTTTTTCAAAAAGGTCTCATCCATATGGAGCGATTTGGCAAACTCCAGCCCGTACAGCGTCGAACCGCTGCCGCTTTTGAGCTTACGGTCATAGACGAGTTTGTCGCTCGCCTCATCATAATAGACCCCCAAATGCAGCAGCACGATCTCACGCGCTTTTTGGATTTCAGCGAGCGATGAGAGCTGATGAAGATGCGTCGCAAATATAAACATACTTCCGATCTCGCGCAGTTTGAGTATCGCGCTCGCCACGATCGCCAGCGCCGATTCGGTCTCCGTCCCGTGGCTGATCTCGTCACCTAAAATGAGGGTATTCTCCGTCGCACGGTTGAAGATATTGCGCAGTTCCAGCATCTCTACCGCGAACGTCGATAGCCCTTTGTAGAGATTGTCTTTGGAGACGATACGAGTGAGGAGTTTATCGACGGGGGCAAACCGCATCATGGCACACGGGACGAAAAATCCCCCCTGCGCCATCACGACGGAGAGCCCGATACTCTTCATGAGCGATGACTTGCCGCTGGAGTTGATCCCGTACAGTAGCACCCCTTTGACATCCTCGCCGTTTTCGATCGTCGGATGTTCCTCATAGGTGTGCTGATCGAGTGCACCCAAAAAGAGATCGTTCGGGACAAAGATCCCATTCTCTTCGCGCGATTCGATCAACGGATGGCGTAGCCCCACCGTTTCGATAAACGCTTTGGATGAGGGGATGATCGTCGGTCTGACGTAGCGGTACTGCTTGGCGCACTTCGCACCGCTCAAGGAAACGTCCACCACGGCGAGAAAAGAGATAAGATGCTCGATAGAGTGGGAGAAACGCCGCTCGATCTCTTCGAGATGTTCTCGGTAGCGCTCTTTGACCTGTGCGATCATCCGCGATTTCGCCCCCGCATTTTCGATCGAGAGTTCATCGAGGAGCGTCGAGGAGAGTTTGACCGCCGTTTTGAGTTTGCGTACCTGAAAATCGCGGAAAAAGTAGTGCTGACCCTCCAGCGTAAAAAAGCTGTTATGAAGCGCTTCCTCGACACTCACGTATCGGTTGCGGGTCATCAGGAGATGATACCCCTCGCTCTCCAGCCATCCGATAGAGGCGTACGATCCCCCCGATTCGAAAAAGGTATCGATGTGCCCGATGATCGCACCCAGTTTCGATACGTTGTTGCTCTGAAGCTGCTCGAGTGCATCGATGGAGGGATCGATCCCCTCGTTAAAGAGGTTCTCGTCCACCTGATCGCGTCGAAACTTCGCGCACGCTTCGATATTGAATATCCGCCGAAGCTCGGAGGCACAGAGTCGGCACTCCTGTGCACTCGATTTGTCATACCCGACCTTTAAACGATCCGCCTCTTCAAACAGACTCTCCGCCGCACTCAGCGAGGAATAGAAATAGGCCAGCTCGAACGGGTGCAGTTTTCCGAGTTTCAAACGGCGCAGTATCCGCTCCAGATCGTATACCTCTTTGAGCTTCGTCTCCAGCGGGGCGATGTGCTCGCTCATCTTGTCGATCAGATCATAGCGCTCTTCGAGCAGTTTGACATCACAGATGGGGTTGAGAAGCCGCTCGCGCAGCAGCCGTTTCCCCATCGCCGTAGAGGTTTTATCGATGAGCTTGAGGAGCGTCATTTCATCATGATCGCGCGAAATGATCCCCAACTGCTCCGCCGCATTGTTTCCCAGGTACATATAGCGATTGGTTCCCAAAAACGTCGGACGGTTCATTTTCTCGATAATAGCGGGATCATGGTCGATGATAACGTTGATGAGGATACAGAGCGATTCGGAAGCGTACGGATAGCGTTCCAGATCGAGATACTCGATCGGGCTGAGAAGCGAGCGGATCTGATAGATGCGTTCAAAAAGCTCGTTTTGGTAATCGATTTTCAGCCGTTTTTCGTTTTGGGAGGTGCGGTGATGGTTTTTGATCTCCAGATAGCGGTTCACTTCATCGTGATCGATATCCCCCGCACAAAACGTCACGACCACTTCGGAAGTCTGGTAGCTTTGAAGCAGCGTAAACACTTCATCGAGAGCATAGGTCTTGTCTTCGCGGGTGCCGTGGATTTCGTTGATGAGGGTTTTGCCCGTCCCCACATCGATAGCGGAGTAGCCGATCGAGTACACCCCGTTGTTTTGATCGATCAACAAGGAGGCGATGTAGTTTTCGCTCGCTTCGGCGATGTAGTCGAAATTGGTTCCTGGAGAGATGATGTTGGAAATGTAACGGCGGATATTGGGAACTTCACCCTGTTGACGGACGAGGACGATCGTATATTTTTTCGACTGTACCAGACGCGAGAGGTAGCGCTCGATCGAGACGGTCGGAACACCGGCGAGGAGAGGGTTTTGGATGGAGTTCTCTAAGATCGTTTTATTTTTGCGGGTGAGCTGGATATTGAGAAATTCGGCGACTTCTTTCGCCTTGCCGATCTTCATCTCTTCGTTGTTGACCTCATAGACCTCGAAGAATGACCCGACTTCGATGATGACGAGGGTGTCGGGACCGTATTTCTCCTCGCACGCAGATTGAAGCTCGAAATAGATTTCGGAGAGGAGCTTTTTTTTATCGTTTAGTATCGCCCCGATCTCTTCTGTATTCATTAACGCCCCGCATTATCTCGTCATTTCCGCGTAGGCGGAAATCCAGCTCTATTTTGATTTTATTATAACGAAGGGGGGCTATTTTTTACCTTTTTTGTGCATAGGAAAAAATGATTTTGAGATTATGAGGATATTCGGTTCTGTTAAATTGTTGGTCATTTTATCTTATTTCTTTAAAATGGATTTTCTTAAATTTAATCAAATAGACTTCCATGTACAGCAGATTTTTTTTGGAGAGCCATAAAGTTGTCATAAACTATTTTTTCTACAACCTCCATTTTTAGTTTCCATAGTTCACTTAAATAGTAATAAACATTAAAGTTTTTATAGGGAAGAACATCTTTGACAAAAGGAGCATCTGTTTCTACTAATACTTTATCTTTTGGCAACTTGGCAATAATGTTTTGTCCTTTGTTACTTTTGCACATGGCTTCGTTAATTGACAAATAATAGCCGTAATCTAAAATCTTAGTTAGTGTTCCGATTTTTCCAGTATACCAATGAAAAATAACTTTTTTAATATCGTACTTTACCAACAGGTTTAATACTTCATCTTCTGCATTGGAACTATGAATATTTAAAATATGCTCACTTACATTTATATTTTTTAAGACAAATTCAAAAAGCTCAATTTGTTCTTCTCTCGATTTAACGGCTCTCTTCGAAAAATCCAAACCTATTTCACCAATAAACTTTATATGATGCACATGTTTTAAAAATAGTTTTTTTTCATTCTCTAAATCATATTCATTTTCTAAGCAATGAAATCCTAATGAGGGATGAATGTATTTTAAGGGCTGCACATATTTATAAGTTTCATCAAATTGAGATGGCAAGGTCGTAACATATACGGTATGTACACTCTTTTTTTCACATTCAAGCGCAATATCTCCAGCATTTTTAAAAAAATTTATATGGCAGTGAGTATCAATTCTATAATTTGTCATCTCAACAATCTTTTAATTTCAGCGGCTGCATTATCTTCTATATATTTTCTAAGTTCAGCGTAGCCTCTTTTTAGCATTAATGCTGTTTCTTCAGCATTATCTATATTGGCGACCAAAGATATTTCTCTTTCATATCTGTCTATGTCGTATTTTTTATTTAAAAAATTGATCAATGCCAATAAATCAGTTGGAACTTTACTAAATTGCTTTTTTGTTTTATTCAATTTAAGCTCTATAGAGTCTAAATTTACACCATATGTTTCAATTGTGTCTAATTCTCCATAATGATATACTGAGGCTCTTCGGATCAAACATGGTATACAATAACCGCAGTTTTTCGCGCCATCACTTTTCTTTTTTCTAGCCCATTGCCCTTTTCTTTTTGAGTGAGAACAAGAAATGGTTCTATTAATTAATTTATTTAACAAAACCTTATTTTGACATTCTGAAAGCATTTCCCCTTTTGTTTTCAATTGGTATTTATTCACAATATCTACATCAATACCAATAGCAGTTAGAAAATCTTTTAATTTTTTTATAAAGTATGGATGTGTTGTTCTGGTACTATTCGAAGAAGTTCTTGATTCATTTAATGGTATGTTTATACTTATTAGTCCATTTTCAGGCAAATAAACTCGATTAATGTTCAAGTTTATTGCATGGAACAGTGCAAATCCAAGGAATAATAAAGACCTAGCTCGTAAATTACCATCATGAATAGGCTCTATACGTTGCTTAACATTATTGTAATATTCATAAAATGCTTCACCGTCATATACATGAAATTGCGAGAGATAAATATTCTTCTCTGTATCACTATCAAAAGTATCAAAAATATCTTTTTGGTCATTTGAATTTGCGCCAGCCCCATCATAATGAGAAACAAAAAGAATATTATCGCTTTCCTGTATTAAATCTATTGCACCAATTAATGAATCCATCCCGCCCGACAGTAAACAAATACCTTCTACTTGTATCGAATCAGCTAAATCTAATTCTTCACTTAAAAAATATTTTTCACTAAGTTCATAAAATTCGATATCCCATTCGTCACCTGTTAAAAAATTTAAGGCCTCAATAATTTTTAATACGTTTTGATTCCATAATAATGGTTCTGAAACTGGTATTTTGACTTTGATTTCTCGTTGCCAATTGTCTACTGCAAGCTCATTTCTTGGCAACAAATTATCAAGGAGATGGATATAAATTGAGAAAAATAATATATCTAAACTTTTTTCATTTGGAACCAATTTTAAAGTATTGAATAATTGTTTGGTCTGAATAATAACATTGCTGCTTCGGTTGATATCTAAATTTTTAATCGACATATTTAGAAGACCATTATTATCCCTGCCGCCATCAAGAATTGACACTTCTATGTTAATCATGATAATCCTCCAAAAACTCAAGAATATTTTGTAATTGTGCTTGTACAAATATTTCGGATGCCCCAGTTGTAAAATCTATATCTTTTAATTTTTTGTCACATTGATATGTTTTTAACTTCATATGAATAAAAATTTCTACGTCTTCCAAAATTCTTCGTGCTTTGTCATTGCCATAACGTCCGATGTCATATTCATCAAAATTTCGTTCAAATCTTTTAAAGATATATTTTTCATAAAACTGACACAGGATATTTTCTGTTTCTGTAGAAGAGAAAATTTTTGTTTCCAAGTCTTCTATGTTATCAATACCAATAAATAAATCATCCAGTACTTCTGCCATTGCTTTGTTCGCTGCGTTGGCATCATCACTATTTGATGTTGTTGAAAATATCTTTATTAACTCTTTATGAATCTCGTCAATAGTTAAATTTGCAAAATTGATTTTGAATCTATTTAAAGTATTGTGAATGCCATTAGCACCAACAGAACCCATAAACCCACCAAGTTTTATAGCTGTTGCACGACCGTTTTTTGAACTATAAATTGTTTTTTGACCATCTATTCTTGATTTTGACGAAGATGCAAAATTTTCAGATCCTCCAATAGCAGTGATGAAGTCTGCTACTACTTTAGAAGTAAGCTTTGATTTTTTTTCTTGATCGGGTATATCAATATTCTTTACCAGTTGTGTAATGTCATTTTTTAATGGTGACCAGTCTCCATTTGAAGGAGGCATTGTTCCTTTTGATGTTCCCATACTTTACTCCTTGGCTTTTGTCGCAGTTTTTTGTAATAAGCAAGATTCTTTTTTTGAAAACCCATTTATTAATTCATCACTACCTGAGGCAAATTGTTTATATTTCGATTTTACAAATGTCAAAATATCAATAGGCTTTCTCTCATTTTTAATTAAAGCAAAACTAATATCTTTGAAAATGTCGAATGTCAAAAGAGCGTATTTCTCATTATCAATTTTTTCTAGATAATCAAATAATGCATTTAACAAATTACGTGTTTTGGAAGGATTATTGAGTAATTCATTTTTTAATATTTCAAATACTTCATCTTTAACAGGTTCATCTAACTTCTTTAATTCAATAAAACCAACATTACGTTCATGTTTATCTGTTGATGAAATTTGAGAATACAGTTTTTGTATCATCGGACTAACCATATGAATGTTGGATAATGTGGACTCTGTTTTATCTCGTACTAACCAGAAATAATTTCGTAAATCTATATTGCCAATTTTAGGTTCAATTTTTATCCAGTTCTGGATTTGAGGGGTTTGCCAATCTTTAAAGCTATCCCCTAATTTGTTTTCTTCTCCATCTATAAAAATCGACTCAAGCATTCCTAACTCGTTAACAACTCCACTTTCACCCGATTGCAATTCATTAAGCTTTTTAAATAGCGTGGGATTTAAATATTCCAATAGCATTAATTTTATCAATATAAAAATGTCAATTTCTAAGCTAGCTACATGTGCTAATTTTCTTCTCAAAATAAATGTATTTAAAAATCTTTTCGTTTGTCTTGGATTGCCTTTTAAAACATTAGTAATCATTTGACTCATAAAATGTGAAATATTTAATAAATTACTGAGTTCCTCTTTATCATCTAATGAGATAATATCTTTGATGTTTCCAAATGAAAAAGGAGTATAAAAATCACCTTTTCTAAATTCTAAATACTTGTCATATACCTTTTGAAAACCTTTCTTGTTCAATAGGTTCAAACTAAATAATAGATTATTGTAAGATTCAATTTCTGATGCTGATAGCTTTGGTATTCTGTATGGAATTTGAATAAGCTTTTCAATATAGTCAGTCACTATTTGCTGAGTATTCTGGAGATATTCCGAATTATTATTAAAAGTATGAAGTTGTAAATGCATTGATATGGAGTGTTTTATGATTCTTTCATCAGCTCCAATGACAAAAGCCACATTGGGAACGGTCAAAAATAATTTGATGGCTTCAAGAGTATCAATTACCCTTTCAGGCATACATCTATCTAGGTCATCTACAAATATGATTACACTGTCAAACTTCGTATTACTGATTAGCTCTTCGAAATCACTTCTAAACGTCTTTATCGTGCTTTTTGCAGTATTTTCTTGTTCATCTTTTATGTAGCCATCAAGCATTGGGACATCAGCAGTAGTCAACTCTTTTATTTTTTCAGTATTCAACATACTAAATCCGGCTTCTATAGCTGTTCCAATGCCACCTGTAGCAATTAGATCAACAACATTTTTTCCATACTTTTTAATGCCATCTTTTGCCAATTTCATATAATCAACTTTTGACATTAAACTCAAAAGTTTCTTTTTAGCTTTTTCATCCAAAGTTTTATTTTTTGAGAGTTCTAATAAGATATTTTCTAGTAATGAAACCTTCGCATCCTCGTAACTCTCGAATAGCCAACTATTGAAATATATGGTTAAAACTTTTTCATTTTCTCTTAACTTGTCTTCTATCATTTTCATAATACTTGACTTGCCACTACCCCAATCACCAAAGACACCTATGGTAAGAGGCAAAAGATTTGGATCTGTAACATATTCTTTAATTAGATTGGCATGTACTTCATAATTTAAAAAATCTTGTATTGTTTCATTATCAGCCCACATTTTCATTCCTAAACCTATAATTTATAAAACATAAATATTTTATTTTATAAATTTCATTTTTTTTAATAAAATCTATCATTAAATAAGATTAATTGTACCATTTTTCAGTCGTCTGCGATATAAAGATGTAGAAAATATAAGGATAGAAAAAAAGGAAAGATAGATTCCCAATCAAGTTGGGAATGACTGGAGAAGATTAGATGCATGTGTAAAAGGGGCTAAAGGTTCTTAATGCCCGCCCATCACTTTTTCGATTTCGGAGGGTTTATCGTGGATTCCGAAACGATCGATGATAGTTCGGGTCGCCTCATTCTGCCCGATCACTTCCACCTCTTTTCCCGTATTGCGGAGCTTTATAACCGCTTTATCCAGCGCATACACCGCAGAGATGTCCCAGAAATGGGCGCGGCTGACATCGATGATGATATTTCTGACATCCTCTTTGTAATCAAACGCATCGGCGAAACGGTCGGCAGAGTTAAAAAAGATCTGCCCGATAAATTTGTAGACGCGCGTACTACTCGTCTCTTCGTACGATTTGTCCCAGTACATAAAATGGCTGATTTTATTGGCAAAGAACAATGATGCGAGCAACACCCCCGTAAAAACCCCTAATGCCAGATTATGGGTCCAGACAACGACGGTCACGGTGGAGAGCATCACGATGTTGGTCGAGAGCGGCAATGTTTTCAGCCCTTTGATCGACGCCCAGTTAAACGTCCCGATAGAGACCATGATCATCACCGCGACCAGTGCCGCCATCGGAATGATTTTGATGAAATCGCTCATAAACACGACCATAATCAGCAGCAAAACTCCGGCAACCAAAGTTGACAAACGGCCGCGGCCGCCCGATTTGACGTTGATAACCGACTGGCCGATCATCGCACATCCCGCCATTCCCCCGATACAGCCCGAAGCGATATTGGCGATCCCCTGCCCTTTGCACTCACGGTTTTTATCGCTGTCGGTATCGGTCATATCATCCACGATCGTCGACGTCATCAAAGACTCCAGCAATCCGACCGCCGCGAGAGCCGCCGAATATGGGAAAATGATTTTGAGCGTATCGAGATTGAGCGGGACATCCGGCCACAAAAAGATCGGCAGGGTATCGGGCAGCGATCCCATATCCCCGACCGTACGGACATCGAATCCCATCGTCACCGCCACGGCGGTTATGACCAAAATACTGATCAGCGGTGAGGGGATCAACTGCCCGATCTTAGGGAGGTAGGGAAAGAGATAGATGATTGCCAATCCCCCTGCCGTCAATGCGTAGACGTGCCACGTCACGTTGGTAAGTTCGGGAAGCTGCGCCATAAAAATCAGGATTGCCAACGCATTCACAAACCCGATCACGACGGTACGGGAGACGAAACTCATCAAACTGCCCAATTTTAAATACCCTGCCAGAATCTGCAACACTCCGGTGAGTAAGGTCGCGGCCATCAGATACTGCAAACCGTGCTCTTTGACCAACGTTACCATCAACAGTGCCATCGCACCCGTAGCCGCGGATATCATCCCCGCACGCCCTCCGACAAACGCGATTACCGTCGCAATACAAAACGATGCGTACAGCCCCACTTTCGGGTCTACTCCCGCGATAATCGAAAAAGCAATCGACTCAGGAATCAGTGCCAAAGCCACAACCATACCGGCGAGGATATCTCCGCGTATATTGCCAAACCACTCTTGTTTGGGTGACATTAAAAACATTTAGGCTCCTGTAACGTAACACTCAACATCATTTTAGGGGAAAAAAGAAGTAGCAGCGAGGTAATCAATAAGTGGCGCAATTGTACTTTATAAAGGGTTATCGGAAGCTTTTTTTGCGGATATCCCCTAAAGGGGATAAGAAGGATTAATTATGTTGCCGTGACATCTACCGGCTGCTCTACAACCAAACCCGGCACAAAAAAAACAAAAAATAAATCTCTTCAAACATTTTTTTTCTTTTTCTTTTTTGTCCTGGCCCGTTTTCTTTCTCTGTGCTTGGTGTCTAGCCTCATACCACCATCGTATCTAAC
>Ga0074198_1000904_pt1 | contig 24402 bp, 24 predicted proteins | sample EPASupsiteSAE323_FD_64527 | JGI IMG/M metagenome (GOLD analysis project Ga0074198, IMG submission 64527) | Bioremediated contaminated groundwater from EPA Superfund site, New Mexico - Sample SAE3-23 | ecosystem: Environmental > Aquatic > Deep subsurface > Groundwater > Contaminated ...
AAGCACAGACCTCCCTGCAGGGTATTGAGCATAAAGAAACGGATACGATTCAGGAGCAGAATCTCTATGAGATACTAAAGGATGTAAGGGAGATCCTGGCAGAAGAGATCGATGCCCCTCCCTTCAGGATATTCCCCAACAGAACTCTTCGAGAGATGGCCAGAAAGAGACCGGTTACTCCAGATGAGATGCTGAATATATATGGTGTCGGGGAGTGGCGTTTCTCCCATTATGGAAGGCCCTTCATCGAAGCAATTACGGCGTATAATGATGCCAGGGAGGGTTAATGCCAGGTGAATGTAATCAGTGCGGAAAGTGCTGTCTCCACATGAGAAGGTACATAATAATCGAAAGAAGTGTTGGTGAGAATACTCATTACTGCAGATGTAAACTTACAAAAGAACAGTTTTTAGTCAGGATCGCCGGGGATGATCTTAAAAAATTTTCAGATAAAAGTTATCTGGGTAAATACCCTGATTCATGCCCGTTTCTTCGTGAGTATAAAGAAGGAACCTTTCATTGCGTTGCTTATGGTTCCAGACCAGATCATTGCAGACAGTTTATCTGTGATAGTGCCGGAAAAAGTAAGAGATGATCGATTTACTGAAACTATCACGATCTATCATTATGTATTATACCAGACATACGTTTACTGACATTTATGCCCGGGACTTCTGCAAAAGAATATATCTGCAAATGTACTTCTGCATGCGCAGGGTGTAGTTCGTCCCTCATTCTCAGACACGTGCTTAAGGCTGCAGGGCCTGATACGGTCCTGGTTGTTCCGGCCTGCTGCACAAGTGTTCTGCAGGGGGTCTGGCCAAACACCGCTTTTAACATACCTGTTTATAACGTGGCTTTTGCTGCAGCAGCGGCAGTTGCATCCGGAATGGCGGCAGCTTTTGAAGCATCCGGCAAGGATACCAATGTTATCGCGTATGCCGGTGATGGAGGAACGGTTGATATCGGGATTCAGGCGCTTTCAGGCGCTCTTGAACGGGGTACTAACTTCCTTTACATCTGTTATGATAACGAGGCTTATGGAAATACCGGTATGCAGAGATCAGGTTCTACACCTTTTGGTGCGAGAACCACTACTACACCAGGAGGAAAAATCCAGGAAAAGAAAGATCTTGACCGTATAATAATTGCTCATAATATTCCGTATATGGCAACGGCCTGTAGTGCCTATCCCCAGGATCTTGTAAAAAAGGTTCAGAAGGCACTGTCCATAAAAGGGCCGAAGTTTCTCCATGTCCTGGCGCCGTGTCCTCCCGGCTGGAGGTATGACGCCTCACAGACGATTGAACTTGGTAAAATGGCGGTGAAGACAGGAATATGGGCTCTATACGAGAGAGAGTATGATAAACTTACTATCAACGGTCCTACAAAGGCAGCGATGATAAAACCTGCCTCACTTGAGGATTATCTCTCTATGCAGGGACGCTTTTCAGGACTTACAAAAGAACAGGTTGGGATCATTCGGGCCGGAATGGAACGAAATCTTAAGATGTTAAAATGGGAGGCTGAACGAGGATGCTGATGGTATCAACCGGTAATAACGCGGTTGCAGCAGCTGTAAGGCAGGCAAATCCTGCCGTGGTTGCTGCGTACCCGATTACCCCTCAGACTGAGATAGTGGAGCAGATTGCAAATTTCGTCTCAAAGGGAAGCCTGAAAGCCAAGTACATCCCTGTGGAGAGTGAGCATTCAGCGATGGCTGCCTGCATTGGTGCCAGTATAACCGGTGTCAGAACATTTACGGCAACCAGTTCACATGGCCTTCTTTACATGCATGAGATGGTTAACTGGGCAGCAGCAGCCAGGCTACCTGTTGTGATGGCAAATGTGAACAGGGCTCTCGGTCCAGGATGGAATGTCTGGGCTGAGCATACTGATGCATTACAGGCTAGAGACACCGGATGGCTCCAGGTCTACGTTGCTTCTGTTCAGGAAGCGTACGATGCAACTCTAATGGCATTTCGAATAGCCGAAGACCGCAGGGTGTATCTTCCGGTTATGGTCAACCTTGACGGATTTACACTCTCACACATTACCCAGCAACTGGATGAGAGCAGGGCAGGTGACTTTATTCCTCCGCTTGTGCTTGATCACAGGATTGATCCTGCCTCTCCGCAGGGTTACGGATGCATGACCTCTTCTGCCGATTACTTCCTGATAAGGCATGATATCGAGAGATCCATGCGTGATTCAAGAGCCGTGATAAGGGAGACCGAAGATGCATTCTTCAAATCTTTTGGGAGAAAATACTCCTGGACCGAGGATTACTGCTTTGAAGACGCTGATGTCCTGATTGTATCTATGGGAACACTCGGGAAAGAGGCAGAAGTCGCGGTTGACATCCTTCGTAAAGAAGGAATAAAGGCCGGATCAATGAGAGTCAGGTGGATCAGACCTTTCCCTGACCTGGACCTGAAAGACCGGGAACTAGTTGTTATCGACAGAGATTACTCTTTCGGATTCGGAGGAATTCTTGCATCTTCCATCAGGGCAAAGACCGGGAAAGAATGTTACAGTGTAATTGCCGGGCTTGGAGGACAGGAAGTAACATATGATGATATCGCTTCCTTTGTCAGATCCAGGCGGATTGGAACTGAGTTCTGGTTCGGAGTTGATGCCTGATGTACGAGATAAGGCTTCATTCACGCGGTGGTCAGGGTGGAGTAACTGCAGCCAAGCTCATGGCCCTGGCAGCATTCCGTGATGGTAAATATGCAACGGCAGCCCCGTTTTATGGTGCAGAACGAAGGGGGGCCCCCATCGTCTCTTTTATAAGGATAGATGATATGCCTATCAAGATCTACTCCCAGATCCATCATCCTGATCTGGTTGTGGTGCTGGATCCATCCATTATAGATCTTGTAAACGTGTTTGAAGGTCTGAAATCCGATGGAAAAGTCTTAATCAATGCACCAGAAGTTCCTGAAAAGGCGAAAAGTTACAATGTAAGGTATGTGGACCTCACGGATATAGCCCTGAAAACCAATCTTGTTGTTGCCGGGAGTCCGATTCTCAATACTCCTGTCATAGGGGCCCTAGCAAAGATGGGTCTGTTTTCACGGGAGTCTGCCAGTGCAGCAATAAAAGAGATGTTCTCCGATGAAAGAAATTTAAACGCTGCTCTTATGGCATACGAGGAGTTGATCTGAAATGTCAGAAGAACGCGTAAGACTTGCTATCTCCAGGCCGCGTGAAGGAGCATGTGGCAACACCGGAACATGGAGGGTTTTCAGGCCAGTCGTAGATCATGAGAGATGCAACGCATGTGGCAACTGTGCCATGTACTGTCCTGACGGGGTTATTTCAGATGATTATGTCATAGATCTTCAGTTCTGTAAGGGATGTGGGATCTGCTCAGTCGAATGTCCAAAAAAAGCCATCACCATGGTGCGTGAAGGTAACTCTCTGGATAAATAACTCTCCATATCCTATACCCGGACCCAGGAATATTAAATACTGGTTCCACATTTGATAACTTTTTTACTTACTGGTGCACCAGATTATATCAGATGGTTCGGTTCTCAGTTACAATGGAAGATGATCTAACCCGGCGGGTGGATCAGGAATGTAATGTCCGTCAGATATCCAGGTCTGACTGGATTAATGAGGCATGCACGAAACAACTTCGTAAATTATCTGGTTACGGTATCTATCCGTGCGGGACATCCAGCCCTGTCATTGATGACAGTCCTGTCAAATCAAGGCATAATATGCAGAGTTATGATGAGACATACCGTAACTTCAGGATTGAAGTCCCTGAGTATTTCAACTTCGGGTTTGATGTCATAGATGCATGGGCCAGGAAAGATCGTAACAAACTGGCAATGGTATGGACTAACCAGAAAGGGGCAGAGAAATTTTTTACATTCAGGGACATTTCACGCCGTTCAAATGAGATTCTCAACATGTTGATCAAATATAAGATCAACAAGGGGGACCGTGTCCTTATAATGCTCCACAGGGTTCCTGAATGGTGGTTCATGACTATTGCCCTGATAAAAATCGGGGCCATTTATATCCCTGCTCCGACAATGCTCACACCTAAGGATCTAGAATATCGTATCAATACCTCCGAGACTAAGATGATCATCACCGATATCGAGAATGCTCCAAAGGTGGATGAGATCTTATCTGATTGTCCGACTTTGCAGACAAAGATGGTAGTTGATGGAGATCGGGATGGCTGGATATCATATCAGAGTGAACTCACCTTCCCCGCACCGGTCTCATCAAGGATTATCAACCTGAAGGGGATGAAAAAGACAAAATCATCTGATCCCATGGTTATCTTTTTTTCATCCGGAACAACAGGAGATCCCAAGATGGTTCTGCATTCCCAGGCATACCCGCTAGGGCACATAGTGACTTCACGTTTCTGGCATGATATCAGGAATAATGATCTGCATTTTACCGTATCTGATACAGGCTGGGCAAAATCTGCCTGGGGAAAACTATTCGGGCAGTGGATAGAAGGGGCTGCAATCTTTGTTTATGATTATCGCAACAGGTTTAATGCAACCGAACTCCTGCCGTTAATTGAGAAGTACGGTATTACAACTTTTTGTGCACCCCCTACGATTTACCGTATGCTGATTATGGCAGACCTTCGTAAGTATGATTTTTCAGAGCTCCGGCATTGTGTCAGTGCGGGTGAACTGATAAATCCTGAAGTAATAAAAGCCTGGAAAGATGCAACCGGCCTGGAAATATTCGAAGGATATGGTCAGACCGAGACAGTCCTGTGCGTCGGAACTTTTCCGTGTATGGAGCCAAAGTATGGTTCAATGGGAAAACCTTCTCCGGGCTGGATAATAGAACTTCATGATGAAGAAGGAAAAAGGGTAAAACCAGGAGAAGAAGGTTCAATTGCTATAAAAACTGATCCACGCCCCGCCGGTTTTTTCATGGAGTACTGGGGTAATGAGGAAGCAAATGCCTGCTCTTTCAGGGGTGGATATTATTATACCGGCGATCGGGCAGTTATGGACAGCGATGGTTATTTCTGGTTTGTCGGGAGGGATGATGATGTGATAAAAGCATCAGGTTACCGTATCGGTCCCTTTGAGGTAGAGAGTACTATCCTGGAACATCAGGCGGTTCAGGAGGCGGCGGTTGTCGGGTCTCCGGACATTATCAGAGGGTTTGTTGTCAAGGCTTTCATCGTCCTTAAAGAAAATTATGAGCCATCAGATAAACTTGCACGTGATATCCAGGAGTACGTGAAAAAGACAACCGCTCCTTATAAGTATCCTAGAAAGATCGAGTTTATAAAAGAACTGCCAAAAACAATATCCGGAAAGATAAGGAGAAAAGAACTTAGAGAACTCGAGATGAAACGACACGAGGAAGAGAAAAAGAATAACACAGGAAGTAAGGGATAATACTCCCAACCTAGCAAGTATTTATGCACAATGATATAACGTCTGAATATGATTAACAGATTGCATATCTTCTGTCTGCTGATAATCGGGATCTTCTTTATCCCGGGAATTGTGTCTGCCGGAGAAGATGGCTGGACACACGGTAGTCTTTTTTCAGCTCCAGACTGGCTCCTCGAGATGTATGATGACGATACTAAATCAATGAGCGGGCTTGATTATTATGGATATAAGGTTCAGGAGCCGACAGTAGCACCACCCACCTATACAGATTATATTAAACAGGGGTGGGGGTATCTTGAAGGTGCTAATTATAAAGATGCCCAGACCGCATTTGAGAACGCTCTGAAGATCAATTCGACTTCCAGTGATGCATGGTACGGTAAGGGACTATCTCTTGAGAATCAGAAGAGATACCTGTCAGCCACAGATTCATTTGCCAAGGCAATTTCCAACTCAAAAGGAACTGGTAATAGTTACGGACCTTATGCAGGCGAGGGAAGATGTTACCTTATGGTTCAACAATACCAGAATGCAAAAGATGCGTTTAATTCTGCAATCTCTCTCTATGAGAAGTCAGGAGCAAACAAACCTGATGAACTGGCCGAAATGTACCGTGGTCTGGCCCAGGCACTTGAAGCAATAGGTGACGTTCAGGGAGCGAAAGATGCTCTTCAAAAGGCAGGATAATTCCAAAAGTCACAAGTAATATTCTTCATAATTCAGGGCAAATTTTTTTGTTTTTTTTTAAAATTTTAACTTTCGTTCTAATTTCTTTATTACTCTATTTATGTTAAAATAAAGCATTCGTTTAGTTTTTTTTCTGCTTGGCATATGTTTATAGCAGTAGAAAAAAAATTTGCAAATAGGATCTGATTATCAGGTTCCATATGGATGAATTAATGTTATTCAATTCATTACAGATGAGGGGTTATTGAATTTGCTAACTTTTATGCGGTATTTTGCTTTTTAATAACAATACATTTTGTTCATTAGTTGTAATTCTGCATAAAGGATAGTAATGAGGTATTAATACATGTTAAAAAATCGATTCACAATTGTTCTTTTATTGAGTTTATGCCTGATAGGTATTGTATACGCAGATGTTACAACTATTGAAGATAATGATGGTAACGGAAATGCCTATTCAACAACTATTGCCTATACTGCTGACGGTGGTTTGGTAATATCAGGAGTATTGGTTACCGGTGCCGAGACAGCTTCTGTAAGTAGTGATGGGGAAAATACAGATCTTTTAACATCAGCAGAGAATGCTGCCGAAGTCACAGGTGCTGATACGTTTGTTGCTGGTTCCACTTCAATAGGGGTCGAAGGATCTTCAGCATCGGCATCTGTTATTGCATCTGGCAATGATAATATTGCTGTTTCTGAAGAACAGAGTGCTACAATATCACCAATAACAGACGGTTCTGTTGCAAGCCAGACTGCTGAAGTCAGCGGTGATGAGGCAGTAGCTAGTACTGTTGCAGTCAGTGACGAGGGCACTGCTACAGCAACGACTGTAGTTACAGACGGAACCATTACAACAGATCAGAGCGCGAGCACTACCGGAGTGGTAGGGGCGCTAGGAGCAGAGCAGGATTCGACAGTTGAAGGTGCGCAGGGTCTTGCAACAGTGACCGCAACTGATGATGTCGGTGCCACTGCAGAATCAAGTGCAATTGTTGTTGACGGAACTATTGATGCCAGCCAGAATGCCGTAGTCTGGTCAACTATTGGTGTTGATGTGAATCAGCAGACCACTGCAGAAGGAGAAGAGGCGGCTGTTACAAGTACTTCCACTGCCACAAATGGTGATACTGCGGCAGCCAGTGCCGAAGTGACAAACGGGGAGATTTCTGTTAATAACCAGTATGCAGGTAACTGGGGAGACGATAGAGCCTTTACTGGTAATATAGACGCGGTAGTCACCGGTGACAATGGCTCTGCATCTGTTACTGCCGCAGCAGCCGATGGTGCTACTGCCAGCGCTATAGCAAGCATGGAGAATGGAGAAGTTAACGTTGATCAATCTGCATATGCAGTTGGAGGAGCAGGCGTAAGTCAGGATGGCCTTGTAACAGGCACTAATGTTGCAGCCTCGGCAACTGCGGATGACGGTCAGGGGAACTCTGTAAATGTTGACGCAAGTGCGACAGGTGATGGGATATTCGGGACTACAGGGACTATAGAGACTGAGCAGAGTGCAGAAGCAGATCCGACCTCGGATACAAAGGGTAGCCAGCATACAATTATTAATGCATTAAGAGGTTCTGCAACTACCGAGGTATCTGGTGGTGAAGCTACTGCCGGTGCCTCGGCTGAATCTTCCTTTGGGGGCCTCGATACTGATCAAAGTGCAAGTATAACCGGAGGAGTTGTCTGTGCAGAACAGGAAACTAAGGCATCCGGGTTAATGGCACGTGCTGATACCTATGCATCCGGCCCTGAAGGTACAGCAGAAACATCAGTTTATGCTTTATATGGTGACATTAATGCCGACCAGAATGCGGGTATAACCGGAGGAGTCGTCTATGCAGACCAGGTATCAGAAGCCGGTGGTTATATGGCTAGTGCAGAAACCTCTACATCCAGCTCCGAAGGTTCTGCAAGTGCCTCTGCTGAAGTTTTATTGGGTGATATTACAGTTGATCAGACCGCCAGTACTGCCGCAGGTTCGAGGGCACCAGGAGCTTTTCAGCATACAACAGTTGACGGCAGGCAGGGTTCTGCTACAGTAACCGCTACAGATGAAACCGGTGCAACAGCAGAGGCTAGTGCAACTATTGTGGGTGGAACCCTTACAACCGGTCAGGATGCGATTGTCTGGTCTAATGTTGGAGTCGATGTAACTCAGCAGACAACGGCTTCCGGATCAGAAGCTAGTGTAATAAGTACCTCTACTGCCACAAATGGTGACACTGCAACAACCAGTGCGGAAGTGATAAACGGTGAGATAATTGCATATAACCAGTATGCAGGCAACTTCGGAGCAGAAGGCTCCTTTGCCGGTAGTTATAATACTGTAGTAACCGGTGATAGTGGCTCTGTATCTGTTTCTGCGGCAGCAGTTGATGGTGCTACAGCCAGTGCAACATCGAGCATGGAGAATGGGGAAATTGATGTCGCCAGCCAGAGAGCTAATGCCTATGGCGCTGCAGATGCCAGGCAGACGGTTGATCTGAACGGCAACAATCTTACGGCATCTACAGCAGCAGATGACGGTCGGGGCAATCTGATAAATGTTAATGCTGTTGCATCATCCGGAGAGATCAATGCACAGCAGAATGCAACGGCAGATCCGGGTTCTGGGGCAGATGGAGCCCAGAACACAGTAATTAATGCCGAAAGTGGTTCTGCATCTGTTACTGCCAACGCTGCTGATGGTGCAACGGCCAGCACAACATCCAGTATGACTGGTGGAGATCTTAATGTAGATCAGTATGGAGAAGCATCAGGTTCAGCATCCGCCGGACAGACTGCATCTGTAACAGGTATTACTGCAAATTCCTACAGTGTAACAAATAATGGCCTGGGTGACTCGGCATTTGTCGTTGCAACAGTTTTTGGCGGTGTTCTTAATACAGATCAGGGGGTAACGGCAGATCCGGCCACCGGTGTTACTGGCAGCCAGGAAACCTATGTCATTGCCCCTGATAATATTGGGATAATTGCAGCACAAGCTGGCAGCAGTCTATCCTCCAATGTTGCTAATGTTCAGGCAACCGTAGCAATTGGATCTATTTCAGCCGCCCAGAACGTGGCTACTGATGTTAACGAGGCTAACGATGCTTATGCAGAACAGACTGTAAGAGCGGTTACTGATGGTCTGGGTGCAACCACCACTTCTGCAGAATCCAATGAGAGAGGAGTAAATATTGAGACCGTGGTGAGTAACAGTAACATGTATTCACAGTCTCATGCATATGCTGGTAACGAAATGAATACTGCCGTAGAAGAGGAGTCCAATGATCATACAACTTCAGGAGGTACAAGTCTTTCCCAATCAACAGCATGGAACAGTAATAGTGTTAAAATTGTTGCATTGACCGGTGCAGATGATACATATGCTTATGCTCTGGCCACAGACACGACAACAGAAGCAGAAGTACTCTGGTAATTCAATAAGAATAATAAGATGAGAAAGAGATGATGTGAATTCTTCTCCCTCCACTTATATTTGATTTTTTAGACTTGATTTACTGGTAACAATTAGTTTTGTTCTCCGGTCCTAATCCTGCCAAAAAAATGAGGTATCAATTCATGTTAAAAATAAAACAAATTGTAGTATTTCTATTAAGTTTATGGCTGATATGGAGTGTATCAGGTCAGACAATGACCGCAGGAGGCAATTATGGCACCAATGCCTATGGAACTTCAATTGCCATTACTGAAGATGGTGAGATAGCTGTTACAGCAGCAGCAGTAATTGGTTATGATACTAGTAAAACACAAAGTATTGTAACTTCTGCAGATGATTCAGATGGTGCATCGACCAGCCAGTCAACTGATGTCAGTGGTGAGACGATTATCGCTGTGTCATCAGCGTCTGATTCAAGTGGCAATACCGCAGTCACTGAAATGATTGCTACCGGTGATGCCTCTCTTATTACAGAACAGGGCGCCGAGGCACAGAACGGGGTAAGTACAGATGCCGGTCAGCAGACTGTTGTGACAGCTGATAACGCAATAGCAAGTACTGTTGCAGTAGGCGATGAAGGAACTGCAGAAGCAACGACTGTGGTTGAAGACGGTAACCTGGCAACCGGTCAGAGTGTAAGTACTACAGGAGGAGCAGGGCAGACTTCAACAGTAGAAGGTGCCCGGGGATCTGCAACAGTGACAGCTGCTGATAATACCGGTGCTACTGCAATTGCTAGTGCATCATTCGAAGATGGAACTCTCGATACCAGGCAGGATGCTGTAGTAAGTGATGATGGAGGTGTCAGTGTAACTCAGCATGCAGCTGCATCCGGAGCAGAAGCGACCGTAACAAGTACCTCAACTGCAACAAATGGTGATACCGCGACAGCCAGTGCCGAAGTGACAAACGGGAAAATAACGACAGATGTTCAGAATGCAGGAAATTCGGGGACTGAAGACTCCTATGCCGGTAATGTTGACACAGTAGTAACTGGTGATAGCGGGTCCGCCTCGGTTACTGCTACAGCAGCCGATGGTGCAACAGCCAGCGCATCAGCAATTATCGTGAATGGAGAAGTCGTCGCTGATCAATTTGCTTCAGCGACCGGGGAGGCAGAAGTAAGTCAGAATGTTGCCGCGAGAGGTGACAATGCAGCAGCAACTGTAGCAGCAGAGGACGGCCAGGGCAATTTGCTAGAGGTTAATGCTGAGGTAACTTCCGGAACGATTAATGCAGGCCAGAGTGCGACGGCTGATCCGGTTTCGGGTGCTAATGGTGGTCAGAGTACAACGATTAGTGCTGATTTTGGAATAGTAACCACTGTTGCATCTAATGAAGAAGGTATTGCGAGTGTTACAACTTTGGTTTATGATGGAACCCTTACAACAGGTCAGAGTGCAGGCGCTACCGGAACAATTGTAAATGCAGGCCAGACATCGGAAGCAACAGGTACAACCGCAAGTGCATATACCACTGCTTCCAATGAAGGAGGCTCTGCAGGTGCTACAATTATAGTTGAAAGGGGGAGCTTTGTAACAGATCAGAGTGCAGGAGCTACCGGAACAATTGTAGATGCAGGCCAGACATCGGAAGCAACAGGTTTTGAAGCAACATCAGATACTTCTGCATCCAGTGATGAGGGTACTGCAAGCGCCACAACCAGAGTTACTGATGGAACGCTTGTAACGGACCAGAGTGCCAGTACTAACAGGGGAGCCGGGGCGCCAGTTGCCGGGCAGAGTTCAACGGTTGAAGGTGCACAGGGCTATGCAACAGTGCTTGCTGCAGATAATACCGGTGCTACTGCAGAAGGGAAAGCATCTGTTGTGGACGGAACTATTGACACTAATCAGCAGGCTATAATTTATACTGACTTTGGAGTGAGGGTAAACCAGCAGACAACTGCAGAAGGAGCCGGAGTGACAGTAACCAGCACCTCAACCGCAACAAATGGTGACACCGCGACAGCAAGTGTTGAAGTGACAAATGGACAGATGACAGTAGGTAACCAGATTGCCGGTAACTGTGGTGCTGGAGACGCTTATGCTGACAATTATAACGCTGTAATCACTGGAGAGAGTGGCTCTGTATCTGTTTCTGCCGAATCTGCCGATGGTGCACAGGCAAGTTCAACATCCCGTATGACAGGTGGAGAAATTATCGCAGAACAGTCAGGAGAAGCATCAGGTTTTGCATCTGCCGGCCAGAATACGGTTGCGTCAGGTATTTTTGCAGATACTTCTAGTACTGCAAATGATGGCCTTGGAAACTCTGCTTTTGTATTATCAAGTGTGAATAATGGTGTCATTAATGCAGATCAGAGTATAACCGCTGATCCGGTCACAGGTATTGCCGGCAGACAGGAAACCTTTGTCGTAGCTCAGGATGGAATTGGTTTGGTTGCAGCACAGGGTTACAGTGGTGTATCCTCCAACGATGCAAGAGTTCAGGCATCAGTTACGGACGGAAATATAGAAGCGACCCAGAATGTTGGTAATAATGTTAAAGAGCCTAACGACACATTTGTAGATCAGACTGCCAGTCTGGATGTATATAATGGGTCTGGGGAAACAAGCTCCATAACAGAATCAGACGGCAGGCTGGTATCTATTCAGAATGGGGTGTCCGGGAGCCACATGGATTCAACGTATCAGGCATATTCCAGTGATGTTGTAAATACCCTCGAATTTCAGGAGTCCAATGATCATACAACTTCGGGAGGGACAAGTAATTTTGCAGCAGAAATCCGGAATAGTATTAACGGAGATAAATTCGATACATCTGGGTTTAGCGAGGTCATTGGATGGGGTAACGTCTCGAATGATGATCTCTTATTTTGTGTATATTTTAAGGGATAAGATATTATTAAAAACAGAAGAGATACCAGAAATTATCTCACGAATTTTTTTGCAATGGCCCATAAGTGTTTCTTATAGGAAGTCCCTGAAAATTTTACATCCGCTGCGGTATTTTTTTGATATTTTGATCATCATGAACCAAAAGGTTCAATAATTATAATTTCTCAAAACAAGATAAGATTGACCTTGCATTACTCTGATATAAAAAAATGTGTTCATACAATCCTGGATAATCCTGAAAAAGAGGATAAAAGAACAGAACTGGTACATATTTTAATTGCAGTTGCCATTCTGGTAAATGCTTTTGCTATCATCCTTTATACTGTACAGGATATTGCCAGCCTTTACTCCGGTATTCTTAATTTGATAATCAACAGTAGCCTGCTCTTGTTTGCATTAGAGTATATTTTAAGGATATGGTCGTGTACGGATACAAAAAACCCGTTGAGGATGGTCACCGACCGGCTAAAATATGCCATGAGTTTCTATCTGATCATTGACCTCCTTTCGATTATTCCTATTTTCATTCCCTTCATATTACCAAACCAGATAACTCTTATCAGGTTGCTCCGGCTTGTATCGATATTCAAGCTTGGGCGTTTTACAAAGTACTCTAAGTCCCTTGAGCAGCTGAAACGTGTGTTTAAGAGGAAGAGCGAAATTTTTGTGATTATGCTCTTCTTCCTGGTATTTATCCTGCTTTTCTCATCAGTAATCATGTATGTAGTAGAGTACAGTGCCCAGCCGGATAAGTTTTCAAGTATCCCTGCTTCCCTCTGGTGGGCTATAATGACTGTAACTACTGTGGGATATGGGGATATCATCCCGGTTACCCCTCTGGGAAAAATAATTGCATCATTCGTTACACTAACTGGTGTTCTTATCCTCGCTCTCCCGTCAGCAATACTAGCTACCGGTTTTATTGAGGAGAGACAAAACCAGAGATTTCAGGCATCAAAAAATGAGATGACCCCTGAAGATAAATTATTACTAATTGAAAAATTCTGGGATCAGAAAATTAGAGGATTGATTAGTGCGGATGAGTATGAAAATTTAAAATCGGAGATTCTGGAAGGTCAGTTTGATAAATAATCCTTTACTTCATTGATCTTCCTGTTGTTCTTCCGCATCGAAGGGCTTTTCAAGTGCCTGAATATCAGGATCCATCTTGATTGAAGGTTCTTTTGAATAGATATTTCCCGTTGCGTTGACATTATTCATAGCCTGCTTTTCTTCAAGGCTTACTGCGGAATCCACATTGCCTGATATTTTTTCTGCCTCCTTATCTGCATTCATTGGCATAATTACCATAAATAGAATGATAAGAATAACGATAATTATTGCAACAATAATCCCGAGTATTATCGGGGTATTTGGATTACGACTTGATGATGATTGCATCATATTGATCTAACTGGTTTGAATAAATGAAAAAAACTTCCTTTCTTAAACATTGGAGATCGAATATTCTGACCTTATAAGTATAATATCTTAAAAGAATGTGGGAGAAGGGATTTGAACCCTCGAATACCTTCGTAACAGGACCCTCAATCCTGCGCCTTTGACCTGGCTCGGCAACCCCCACTCATGGTGGTTAAGAGCACAAAAGTTGTTACTTCTTCTCAGAAGGATCCCATTACCCATTTATTATACCTGGTGGGATACCTTCACCCAGTGCCTGAATAAGGTTGATGCCGTAGATTATGAACTTATCTGTTAGGTTCCGAACGGTGACGCACTGACTATTAATGATGAGAACAGATGAAGAGGTATGTGGTCAGCAATTCTGAGCTGGTTTGCCGACTCCCCTTCTCAGAGTAAAGTAGTCAGATTTCTTCTTGAAAACGGATTTGGCGTGAATGAAAGTGGGAAAATAGCCTGTAATAATATTGCAATAGCTGCAACCCAGATAGCGGCAAAACTGGATGTGGACCGGCGGGTTGTTGAAGCAACAGCTAAACGGATATTGGATTCGCCTTATAAGGATATCTTCCTGAATATGCGAGCAACTCCCGATTTGTCAGTAATAGCAGAGAATCTTTCACTTTCAGTAATTACAATAATGCCCCGGGACGCAAGCCAGCCAGGTATTGTTGATGCCTGTATCCACACTCTTTCAAAATATAAAATAGGTTTAAGGCAGATTTTTGTAACTGATTCCGTTCTTTCAGAGGATCCGCGCCTGGTTATCATCACTGAAGGAAAGATTCCGGCAGTGGTCCTGGATGAGATAAGGGAATTACCTGTTGTAAAAAGGCTTATTCTTTAATTGTTTTATAAAATTCAGGATTTTCTTCTGGAGAACCAAGTTCCTTTGAGAGATCCCGGAATCTTTGCCTTACATACTCAGGGAATTTTAAGAGAGAGTCCTGATATTCATCAGGACTCATTAACCTGCTCCCTTTTACAAGATTATCTGCATGAGCAACAATCTTCTCTTCAAGGGTCTGTGGGATACGGTCACCGGGAGCAAGCCCTGCCTTAACTCTTTCCTCACTTTTAAGACCTGCTCCAATGTGCCGCTCAACAATAGAAATTATCTCCTCTCCCATGCCCAGTTTTTTGCAGATCTCTCCCCCTGCATCAGCATGTTCTAATCCATGTGTGACAGATCTACCAATATCATGTATTATCGCTCCTTTTGCGACCAGATCAAGGTTTACCGGCAAACCCGTTGCTGATATCCCGGATGCAATATTCAGAGCGACATTACGAACGGTAACGCAGTGTTTAATGACCTTCTCATCGCACCCTGCCTGAACCAGGCATGGTATAAGTTCATCACCAGGTCTACACATATCCCAGGTTTTCTTCTATCCTTTTTATCCGGCGGGCAAGTGCACTCACAAGGGGTTCGTTGTCAAAATGGACTAGTGGGTTCTCGCACTGATCACATGCAAATTGTGTATCCATTGCATCAGAAAATTTTACTGTGTGACCACATTGCTGGCAGGTATAGAATGCATTTTCATTCTCAAATTTATACCTGGTTTTTAGTTTTCCTACAATTACTTCCAGATCCTTGGATACGGAATCATGGATGTTTTCAAGTTCAAGTTTCCAGAGGTAGGTAAGCCATCCTGTCTCATTGTTCTTTATTCTTCTGTATCTGGCCAGACGGTGTTCATAAAGGGTATAGAGTGTATTTCTTACCGAATTGAGATTAATTGTGGTTACTTCGGCCAGGTCTTCGTCACTATACTCTTTATCTTCGGGAAAACGGCGGATCAGATCGATCCCTTCATCGCCTATCATCCGGTGAAGATAGGCAAAAATTGCCTTATCTGTTAACAATTCCTCGGAGGAGACCATCAACCAATATATTTGGTTACTAACCTGATAGTAGTATCCAGCTCAGACTCTGCAGATGTCAGGGAAGTACCTGACCCGAAGACACTGATTATTGCACCCCCCTCTTCATATTCAACAGGGGGGACAGGGATATCTGCAACGAATGGGGCAAAAAAACTCATGTCTCCTGATATGCATACCTGCCTGTCAGCAAAGAGGATTTTTCTTATTGAATACATGCCCGGAACTGGCATAGAAGCCGGGATCTTTCCCTTACTGGCATCTATATGGAGAGAGAAGAGGTTTATCCCCATCGATCGTTCAATGGTATCAAGTGTTGCAACAAAACGCGGATTCAATTCTATTGCGAAGACATAATTATCCTGCACGATAAAATCGATTCCTATCACTCCTATGCACCCGGATGCCGAAGCAGCTTTCTCTGCATATTCAACCATTACCCGGACCATTGGGTGATCAAAGGGAGTCTGTGAACCTGAGAAACCATACTCGTAGGGTCCTGACCCTCTCATTATCTGACGGTTTACTCCAACTGCCCTTGCCTTATTCCCATCTGTTACACAGCAGACCGATGCAGGTATTCCTTCAATATACTTCTGCAGAATGAAGGGGTCATCAGGGAACTGTTCCTGCCAGGTACTGATATCAGCCTCCCCGTTAATCCTTTTATTTCTCCATCCACCAGATCCTTTTACCGGTTTTAGCATGGCAGGAAATTCTCCGCTTTCGCGAAGAGGCGGGATAGGGATATTTAACGCCTCGAAAAAATGCTGGACATACTCTTTATCCTGAAATTTTCTAGCTACTTCAGGGGCAGTTCCAATCAGGGGAGCCGGAAGATCTTCCAGATCTTCTGCCCCGGAAGTAGGGATAATACCCTCGATCCTGTTCTCAATGCAGATCTTTCTGATAAGGGCAGGGAGTTCTTCGAGTTCTTCGAACTTATGGCACACGGCTGTACATTCACGAAGATCTAGATCACAGAAGTGATCAACGGCATAAACCTCGTATCCTGCCCTCTTTGCAGAAGCTGCAACATGCCGGGTCGAAAAACCTGCGATTAAAACACGTTTCATGATTCGATCACAGTTTTTCCGCAGGCTGTTGGAATAACCCTGATCCTGGCATCCGGAAACTCATGAGTAAGTGATCCCGGGACTATATGATCCAAAAAGACTGCAAGACCTGCAATCTCAGAATGGGGCTGGTTAGTAACAGCGACATTATAATCAGCCAGGTGATATATATCTCCCGGAACTTTTTCTGCCCCGACTATCACAAGGATCTTCTCATGTTTTTTTATCTCTTCTTCAGCATCCGGAAGATTTATTCCAAACATGGTCAGATGGACAACGCATCCACCATCCTCTTTCCAGCGCCTGATACAGGAGTTCCATCCGATCCTGTCTTCTACGAAGAAATTCCCGCCGAACCTTCCGGTGACATCAAGGATACTCTCAACAACCCCGTGATCATTGGCTGCAAGGTACATCCCTGACGCACCCAGTGCCCTTGCAGTTAGCCCCACATGGGTTGTAATACGCATATCCCTCTGGGGCCGGTGGCCAAGTCTCAAAACTACAATCATTCTTTATCTTCCCTAACAGGCGGTCTGTATCTTATTACACCACCTGATAACTCGATACCATCACAAAGTAAGTCCTTAACCTGTTGTTTTAAAACAATCTCATTTATCTGGCAGGCCCGCCAGCCATCAGGGGTCTCTTCTACGAGAAGATATCTCTCAAGCCTTGAAAGGGATGCCTTAAGTGTCTCTGTATCATATCCACAGCAGCTGGCAAGCAACTCATCTGAACACTTTCCCTGTTGTACTATGAGATGATAGACCCTCCAGTCGATATCCTCTTCTTTCACGTTATTTACTATTTTGTCCTGATATCAATAGTAATTTCGTATTTATGCCTATGGTACGTTCAGGGGAGAAACTGTATCTTCCATGAAAAGTATTCTATTGTTATGCAAAGCAATGCACATTCAGGATCACTGGTAATGATCCTAATCTTTTTACTGGGTTTGTTTGTTTTATCTTCTTCTCCTGCCTGTGCAGATGATAAAAGTGTCACGGATCTCCCGCTCATACATACATCCGGGAGCGGAACAATCAAAACGGCACCTGATCGTGTTGAGATTGACTTTACGGTTGTTACAAAAAATCCGGATGTAAAAGCTGCACAGAAAGAGAATGCTCGAAAGATGGAAAATGTAATGTTTGCCCTGCATGATCCGGGCGAAGGTAATCTTACCGATAAGGACATCGGAACCACTTCTTATTCTATATCTGAAGTTTACAGCCCTGACGATGCCTTGAAAGCCAAGTATGGAGATGATGTTACAATTTATCAGGTATCCAACACCATTTCAATTGATACCTCCCAGATCGATCGTGTTGGTGAGATCATCGACGTTGCTATAGGCGCAGGAGCAAATGGAATAAATTCCCTGTCATTTGATTTAAGTTCTGAAAAAACGCTATATCTGCGTAATGAGGCCCTGAAGATTGCAGTTGCCAAGGCTCATTCTGATGCTAATGTTGTGGTAAGCGAGATGGGCAGGACCCTTGGAGATGTATATGAAGTAACAGTGGATGAAGGATATCAGCCACCGGTTTATTACAACAAAAATTATAGTGCGGATATGCTTGTCGCCGCTCCTGCCACTCCTATTGAACCCGGGACAGTAGAGGTTACCGCAAAAGTGACGGTTGGATATAAGATCCTATAACTTTTTTGCGAATCTGATTCGGCACTTTATTTTTGGTAAGATGTCTTATATATTCATATGATAATAAATGGCACTCCGTACGATGAGATAAGCAATATTATCGACAATATTCTGTCCGATTGCTGCGATGATGCAGAGTGCATAAGAATCAGGTTATGCAGGCTGGACCCTGAAGTCAGGGAGTCAATCCTCACCTCTGACCTGCTGAATGCCTGGCAGGTTTTTTATTACTATTTCGAGGAGGATCCAGGGAAAGATATACTGGAATTTCTCCTCTTCTCACCTGCGTCATCACTTGCAGACGGGATATTCCTTGGAGAGTATAACAACTGTAATATTCGTTTCTCTGTCCATAATTCTGTCCCTGAAATCCTGTTATCTGATGATATCCAGGAACTTGCAAGGTATTCAGGCCCGGATGCGTTCAAAGAATCAATAAAGTTTATAAATGAAGGGAATTAAACCGGGCCGGGCTTAAATTTTTTTTATCTTCTCTTCTTTCCTTGGTCCTGGTGTAATCATACGATAATTTTATCAAAGGATAAACAAAACTAAAAGCATCCATGCCCGTTTCAGTCTTGTATGTAGATGATGAACTTCCCCACCTTATGCTTGCCAGAGAATATCTCGGGGGATCTGATAAGATCGCTTTAACCTGTGTTTCCTCCGGAAAAGAGGCAATAGATGCATTAAAAACAGGGAAATTTGATGTTATTGTATCAGATTATCTCATGCAGGATATGGATGGGATAGACCTTTTAAAGTATGTGAGAACTAACTACCGGTCAACTCCGTTTATTCTGTTTACAGGTAAAGGGAGGGAGGATATCGTCATCTCTGCCCTTAATAACGGCGCAGATTATTACATCAGGAAAGGGAGTGAACCGGTTGCTCAGTTTAGTGAACTGGAACAGAGGATAATTCAGATACATGAAGGATATCATGTAAAGGAAGAACTAGCTGCCAGAGAGCAACTATACCATTCTGTTCTTTCGGTCAGGACAGAGATCTTCGTAGATATCCTTCCTGATTTTACTATCATCCGGGCAAATGATGCATATGGAGGTATCTTTTCAACAGGTGCAACGGATCAGATCGGGAAAAAATTTTTGCCAGATAGTACAGAAGAGGAGCATGCTTCTTTTGTCAGATTATTGAGTTCTATAACCCCTTCAAGCCCCTCTGATAATCTTGAGACTATTGTAACTTATCATGATGGGACTAAGTCCAGGATCCTCTGGTTTGTTGAAGGAGTCTTTGGTACGGATGGAACTCTTGTCAGTGCAAAGGTGACCGGTCAGAGTTCAGACTCTGCTGAAAGTGAACGAACCGAACTGCACGAGTCTCAAATTCAGTATCAGCAGACAAGGACAGATCTTCCCCAGCATATTGGCGATTTTGATGAGAATATTCCCCTGAATTTTATAATCGAGAATACCAGCCCATTAGGAACCTGGGATCTCTCAACATTGATCCTGGAGATAAAATCAAGAAAAATTACCGGCATAGCATCTGCATCCGGCCACGAGGGCTACAGGGCCTTTTTAATCTTTGTCAATGGAGAGATCGAAGGTGGTATCTATATTGATAGATCAGGCGTTCTCTACGGTGACAGGAGTGTTCTATTTCTTAAAAATAGTCAGACCTTCACCTTTTATCCTACCGAGCCAGAGATTGCAAACAGGTTTGTCACCGGATGTCGAATCTTTGATAAAAGTCATCTGCGTGTTGTAGCATCAAAACCGATTCCTGAAATCACTTCTGTGAGAAAGGGGATAGGGAATATTACCATTGAGATCATGAAAAACGGTGTTCATTCTCCCGGGCTTAAAGTCACAATCAAGAGTGGAGGAAAGATAGTTGGTAATGATGTTACCTCACAAAAAGGACAGGTTACATTTCAGCTTCTCTATGGTTCATATACCGGTGTTATTCATACCGATACAAAGATAATTAAGACATTTCCATTCAGGGTTGAGAGCCCCCAGGTAGTATATCCTGTGGAGGTAACGTAAATCCTGAATTAGAATAGGATATCCGGTATATGGTGGGAAAAATGCGGCTTTTTCCTGGAATGATTCTTATACTGGCCATTACTTCCTTGGCTATTGCAGGAATCTTCCTGGTCTTTTATGATCTTAACGTAGTGAATTTTTTTTCTCTTCTGCTGCTTATATTGTGTCTTTTGGTGGTAATATCAATTCTCATATACTGGTTCGTGATTCTGCCGATCAGAAGGCTTAACACTGATCTTAAAGTTATCGGGAGATCCGGACTTTTGTCCGGCAGGGTAAGGTCAGGAAGAGATGATGAGATCGGAGAAATGGCCGCTTCAATAAATGAAATGCTTACTTTCCTTGAGAAGGCGATGGAAGAAAGATCCATTACAGAACAACGCCTCTCAAGGTTTATTGCATTAGCAGAAGAAGGAATATGCCTGGTAGGCCCTGATCATAAGATCTGGTTTGCAAACCCGAAGATTGCATCTCTGTTTAGTACGACACCATCTGCTCTTACCGGTTGCACCATTGAATCACTCTTCAAGGATGATCTATCCGCCGATAATATAAGCACCCTTTTTTCTGACCAACCGGAAAGGCATGAGTATCATACACGCAGAATGGATGGAAGAGAGATATATCTTAATATTATAATGGCACCATATCCCCTGGAAAAAGATCAAAACGGATATTTATGTGTATTTAGTGATATTACCCCGTTTAAAGAGACGGAAAGGGCTCTCCTTTTGTCAAATAAGAAGCTTGGACTTATGGGGATAATGACCCGGCATGATATCGTCAATCAACTGATTACAATCAGGGGTATGCTTGATCTGATGCATTTAAAAATAACCGACAAGAAATTACTTTCAATGATCGATACTGCTGAGGAGGCAGCATCTATAATCAACAAGCATATTGAGTTCTCGAAAGAGTATCAAATGGCCGGTATGCAGGCACCCGTGTGGCAGAATCTAAAGACAGTTGTAATGTTTGCCTATAGTTTGTTAGAGAGAAACGGACTTTCAATCTCATTTAACGGAGATAATTTTGAGATATATGCCGATCAGTTACTCATGAAAGTGTTTTATAATCTCATTGATAATAGCGTCAAACATGGAAAAACTGTCCTTAGCATATCGATTAAAACAGAGATGACAGAAGGAGGTCTCTCTATTGCCTATGAGGATGATGGCTGCGGGATTGTAGATAGCATGAAGGAACGTATATTTGAGCGTGGCGTTGGATCAGGGACCGGATGGGGGCTTTTTTTTGTTCGTGAGGTACTTAGTCTTACCGGGATCTCGATTAAAGAGGAAGGACACCATGATTCCGGCGTTCGTTTTGTTATGATAGTGCCGGATGGTGGATTTAGAAAAGAAAACCCGGATATAAATGAGAAAATTTCTGATTTAACCTAGACCATGAACCTGAATGTAGCCCATGCAATAATCAGCATTATAAGCGAATACTTTATTCCTGCTGTAACTCTTCCTTCTCCCATCACTCCTGCCACAAGCCCTGAAAAAAATCCCTGAAACATAGCCGCATGAGAGAATACTCTTATATATAACGCCAGATCAAATCCCCCGAGATTAAAACCCGCCTGACTTGCTCCCCCGGAAGTGGTTGTTCCAAGATTTGCCATTGTCTTTAGAAAAGAAGATACCAGGATCATAACTACGAATAAGAAGACTGCAAATGAGGCGATAATTATAATTACATAGATAAACATGTTGTTCTTCCGATCAGTCTTCATAATAACATACTCAGATGAATCTTTTCCTGCTGCCCTGAGTACCTCTACAATATCACCTCCGGCATCACTAGCCCTGGCTACAAGATCCACACTCCTGTCAACAAGTGGGATTGGAATTTCCTTACCCATCTGGCGTATAGAATCGATAAAGGCAAAGTTCCAGGAGATTCGTTGATCAAGCTGGCGGATATGCGGAGTTAAAGCCCCGTATTCTGCCTGAGCTACCAGGTGAATTGCCCCGGGTAATGTCATTCCACTCTCATGCATTCCTGCAAGATCCCTGAAAAAGTTCGGAAGTGAGTTCTCAATACTTGTAATTCTTCTGCCATATGCCAGATCAGTGGCAGCAAGGGGGGCAAGAATAACGATCAGCGTGAAGACTATAACATCGTCGATGAAAGAGTTCGTAAGAAATGATGCCGGTCCGCCCTTCTGGAGTGCAATAATAAAACCGACTGCAAACAGAATAAGCCCTGCAGGGAGTGAGACATAGAGAATATTTATCGGTTTTTCAAAGAGTGTTCTTACCGGGTGCTTGATAAACCTGAGAGATCCGGTTGAGTAGTGCTCGAAAGTCTCAATCTTTTTTAGAATCTCTTCTCCTTTTGGATCTTCTGATTGTACTTTGGGAGGTTTTTTACTGAAGATGCCCACGATTACCACTCCGGAGTCATAGAATCAATAAGGATCACAAACATGACACTCCCGAACGGGATGATCAGATATATGATGATATAGAGGAACAGGGGGGTGGACTCTCCTGACAGGATTGACATCACTGACTGAATCAGTATAAGAAAGAGAGTCCCTGCTACGAGGGCAGTAACATAACTCTCCGCTACCAGAGCCAGAGTATCAAGAAACTGCTTCTGTGTCTGTCGGTTTTCACTTGTATACTGTTCTGCCTTTACCTTAAAAAATTCCGAGATGTTGCTTCCGGCTGATACTGTTCCAATAGAGCCCTGCAGGAAATCTCTCATTCTGCTACTAGGGGTACTCATTGAGACATTCTTTATGGCCTGAATCAGATCACGGCCAAATACGTCTATTTCAAGTGTGATGTATCTTGCCTCAACCGAGGATTCCCCATAAATTGATGAGTTACCAAGTTGTCTGAACACTTCTGCAGGAGGAATCCCTGCTGTTGACATGGCTGCCAGATAGTTAATTGCATATGGTAATGTCGACTCAATGTCTCTTTTTCTCCCTCCTGCAACAAGGGACGGATACATGAGGTAGATCATATATGTAATTCCTGCAAGCACAACAAAGGATACAACCCCGGCAATTATCGTCCCCGCCGTCAGATAATATCCTTCATACTGATTGATTGTGGCAGCAAATTCTGTAGGTAAGTTACCCCTGAATGTAATGAGACGGGGGATATTGAGGAGATATACCAGCAATCCAATGAGAATTGAGCCGATTATCCCGACAATCAGTGAGGTTACTGTTGCTACGGCAAGATAAGATTCAAAAGTGATCCCCATCCTGGCCGATTTGATATTCTCTATGAGATCATAATATTTTTTTCGTTTTTCTGATATCCTGCTTCCTAACAGGGAAAAACAGAATCTCTCATAAGAATTCATTGTTACCTGACCGGATCTGCTCCATAAGAGTTTCAGGATCTCTAAAGTATGAGATTACGATCTTACTCACATCCCGAAAATCACGGATCTCCTGTTCTCGCATCCATTCAAGCACTTCCTGACGCTGGAGTAGATCTAACCTGATACGCTCCTCATCCCATCCGTGTGATTCCATAATCTCCTCTAAAATAAAGGATTTCCCCGAATAAGATATCTCATCTGTTGCCTGGCGCCAGCGGAAGACCTCGTTAGTAATCAGTTCATTGGTCCTGGGATCAATATCAAGCACTTCTATTATCTGTTTATTTCGCCGGATTCTCTGGCCCCCGACCCTGGCCTGAACCTGGACACAAACAAGGTCAAGAGCCGACAGCATATTTCTTGGCACTGATATGGGGGGATTTTCAAGCCTGTGAACTGCCGAAGATACAGAGTCGGCATGCATTGTGGAATAGGTGACGTGCCCGGTTGACATCGCCTGAAAGAGGGTTAAGGCTTCTTTTCCTCTGACTTCACCAACGATGAGATATTCCGGGCGCTGACGCAGTGCGGCTTTTAAGAGTTCATACATTTGAATCTCTCCTTTTCCGCTGACA
>Ga0074198_1000905_pt1 | contig 24361 bp, 30 predicted proteins | sample EPASupsiteSAE323_FD_64527 | JGI IMG/M metagenome (GOLD analysis project Ga0074198, IMG submission 64527) | Bioremediated contaminated groundwater from EPA Superfund site, New Mexico - Sample SAE3-23 | ecosystem: Environmental > Aquatic > Deep subsurface > Groundwater > Contaminated ...
GAAATCACCATACCGATGATGAAAAAGCAGGTCGATGCCGCTGACGAGCTCATGCAGAGCCTTTCCCAGTTCAAGCAGTCAAAGGGCGGCAAGTACCCCTTCGACGAGGCCGCAGAGGACGCCGAAAAGTAGCTTTCTTGCCCCTAAGTTGCAGCGCGTGCTGCCGACCCGTTCCTGCAAGCAATTAAATTGCTTGAGTTTCAAGAGTATATCCTCAGTAAATAGCTGTTTTTACGCCCGTCAACGGGTCAGGTTTCACGACTAAGGTGTTCAATTTTTGGATAAAAGCAAGCTCGTATATCCCGGCCAGCAGATTGCCGTAAGCGAGGAAGGCGAAGCGTCAACCGGCGCAATGGAGTCCGACGGCGCAGTCTACGCGACCGTCGCAGGCAACGTCATCATCGACCCGCAGACCTATGCAATATCTGTCAAGTCATCCAAGGCACTTGTCCCCCTCAGGGAGGGTGACATCGTCAACGGCCTGGTGCACGACATCTACGACACTGTCGCACTCGTCGAGTTCGAGCCAGTCACCACCAACGGCGAGCGCAAGTCCTACACCAACCGCTTCGCATATTTGCGCATCTCCGAAGTCGACAAGGGCTACGTGGAAAACTTCCGCGATGTACTCCGCATCGGCGACATGATTGTTGCGCGCGTGCGCGAGCTGAAGCCGCTTGGCATTTACCTTTCCATCATGGATTCCAGTCTTGGCGTGGTCAAGGCGCGGTGCTCGTACTGCCGCCGAGAGATGAAAAACACCGGCAGGATAATGGAGTGCCCCAACTGCCGCAACCGCGAGACTAGGAAGATGGCAATTACTTCTTGTAGGATGTGAGTATTGATGAACGTTCAGATAATCAAGGAAGAGAAGGACTTTTTGGAAGTAAAGCTTGCAGGCGAGGACCTGGGGCTTGCCAACATGGTCGCGCAGGAGCTTGTCTCAAGCGGCGCAGCGGAGTTCGCATACGCGGCCCTTGACCACCCGATTACCGCAAACCCGGTCATCCGCGTGCGCGCAAAGGACGGCCAGAAGGCAATCGCAAAGGCAGCAGCGGCTTGTGCGAAGAAGCTCGAGGCGCTTGTCCTTACGCCCGCAAAGTCAAAGAAGAAGGACTAGTTCCTTTCATTTTATTTTTCTTTTTCAGCTCTTTTTTTGTCGTCCTGTTTTTCCCAATCTGTTTTATTAGCACGCAAATCCTAATCGTGCGTAGTGGTGTAATAACCAGATGAAGCGACGCAACAGGCAAAGAAGCAGCAAGAACGTTGAACCAGAAGGCAAGCCTTCGGCATCGCCAAAGAGAAACGCTTTTGTCTCCAAGGCAGTGAAATTCTTCTCGCAAGGCTGGGGTGCCTACACCATACCGCTCCTGCTAATCCTCCTCTATTATCCCCTTGAGCTTGCGCCCTACTCTGCGGTGCTTGGCCTTTTGTGCTTCCTCTCTATGGTCTACATCATAGTCGCGGACATGAAGCCGACCAAGGCCGAGACCAAGAACGTGTCCGCTCCCCTGTGGGAGCTTGCAAAGACGCTTGCCATCGCACTTTGCGCGTGGGTAATCATCTGCATAATTCTGCAGACTGCAAAGCCGATGAACGTGGTGACCTCGTGCAGCATGCTTCCGGTGCTCCACCGTGGCGACCTGGTCTTTTTGCAGGGCGGGCAAATCAACGCGCCAACCGCGCAAATTTCCTCCTCGCTCAAGGCGTCCGATGTTTCCTATGTCAACTGCACTGCCAGCTTCTACAACGGCTCGACTGCAAAGATGCCTTGCGTGAGTTCAGTTCGTGCAGGCAGCTCTGATTATCCTGCCCGCACTCAGAACGACATCATAATCTACGACGCCGAGCCCACAGCCTACGGTGCCATAATCCACCGCTCGGTGCTCTGGCTTTCCGCAGGCAACCAGTCCTTTTTGCTTACCAAGGGCGACAACAACGCAATTCTTGACCAGCAGTCCGGGATAAGCCCGGTCACTGCCGACCGCATAAACGGCAAAGTCATACTCACCATCCCCGCAATAGGCTACCTCAAGGTGTTCCTCTTTGCCGGCTTCGACTTCATTCTCCGGCTGCCAACAGGCGACGTTACTTATGCAATGTCGGCATTCGACGCGCCAGCAGGCTGCAATTACGTGCTCTCGGCAAACTAGGCTGCAAAAAGTCCGGCAGTCTCTTTTTTAATGCTTTAAATCCTCCATTATCCCGTTACAAGAAAAGCAAAAAGCACGCACCCGGCAAGGTGCGCAAAAAACGCAATTTTCCAAGGGGGATTTCAATGGAACTTGTTTTGGAAGACGCCAAATTCTTCAAGTCGTGCATCGACGCAATCGTAAACCTCGTAGACGAAGGCTCGTTCGAGGTGTCAAAGGACGGCCTGCACCTGCGCACAATGGACCCGTCGCAGATTGCGATGGTTGACTTTACAATGGGCGGGGACGCTTTCAAGAAGCTCTCAGTAGACGGCTCGGCAACGCTTGGCATCAACCTCATCGACCTTTCCAAGATACTCTCACGTTCGCGCTCATCAGAGAAGCTCTCGCTTGTGCTTGACGAGAAGGAGGCGAACAAGCTCTCGCTTGAGTTTACCGGAGTCAACAAGAGGACGTTCAAGCTTCCCCTCCTTGACCTTGCGGTGTCATCGCCCAAGGAGCCCAAGATCCCGTTCGACTCGCACGTAAAGATGCGCGGAGGGGCGTTCAAGGAACTCCTCAAAGACGCATCGCTTCTTTCATCGCACGTCTCTCTTGAAGTCGCTGCTGACAAGTTCACGCTCGAAGCCCACGGCGACTCAGGGGACCTGAAGGCCGAGACCGAGAAGGGCTCGGCGGACTTGATTGAGCTCAAGGCAGGCACAAAGGCACGCGCAATGTTCCCGTTCGAGTACCTGGACGACATGACCAAGGCGTGCCCGGATGACGCCACGCTCACGCTTGAGCTCAAGTCGGACGCACCGCTGAGATTGTCCTATTCCATCGGCCAGGCGAACCTTGCGTACTACCTTGCGCCCCGCGTCGAGACCGTCTAGGCGCAGTATTGCCTAGGATGGGATTGGAATTATGGCAGCCGGCAGCTCAGTTGCAAGAAAATTCAAAGGCCTATTCTCCGGCATAACCGGCAACGTCTGGATACTCGGCGTGGTGAGCATGCTCACCGACGTCGCAAGCGAAATGATTTTCGCAGTCCTTCCAGTCTACCTTTCCTCGGTGCTCGGGCTCAGCACAGCCGTAATCGGCCTGATTGAGGGCTTTGCCGAGGCTTCGTCAAACCTTTCGCGGATGGCATCCGGCATAGTGTCGGACGCTATCAAGAAGCAGAAGAACGTGGTCATATTCGGCTACGCGCTTTCCTCATTCTCCAAGCCACTGTTCGGCTTTGCAACGTCCGCGCCAATAATGTTCATAGTGCGCGTTGCAGACCGCGTTGGCAAGGGAATCCGCGATGCGCCGCGCGACGCTTTGATTGCCGACTCTACCAAGACCAAAAAACGGGGTGCGGCATTCGGGCTGCACCGGTCGATGGACAAAGTAGGCGCGGTTGTCGGCCCGCTTCTTGCCATTATCCTGCTCCCGCTGATGGCCTACAATTACCGCGACTTCTTCTTGCTCTCAATCATTCCCGGCCTGCTCTCGCTTGGAGTGCTGTACTATTACATCCGCGAGCCTGCGAAGAAGCGCATCGAGGCCGCCAAGATAAAGGACAGGAAGATGAACCTCAACTGGAACATATTTCATCCCCACCTGACTCCGGAATACCGCAAGGCCCTTGCAATCGCGCTCGTGTTCGCACTTGGCAACTTCAGCTTCGTGTTTTTGATGCTTCGGCTTGTTGAATTTGGCATCACAGCAGCATTGATTCCGGTTGCCTACCTTGTCTCGAACCTTGTCTACATGCTCTCCGCGACTCCAGTAGGGTTCCTATCCGACAAAATCGGCCGCAAGCACGTCCTCGCAGCAGGGTACGCGATATTCTGCGTCCTCTGCATACTCGCGGCAATGGGCGGCGGAGTGGAAGCCGGATGGGTTTTGATACTCCTCTACGGCCTGTTCACAGCGACTGTTGAGACCATGCAGAGAGTGTTCGTAGTGGACATAGTCGGCAAGGAACGGCGAGCAACTGCCCTTGGAACGTACTTCGGCACAGTTGGCCTGATTACGTTCTTTGCAAGCGCAATCGCGGGCCTGCTCTGGCAGTACTTTGGCGCCTGGTCGGCATTCGGCTTTGCAGCAGTGGTGGCTGCAGTGTCGCTTGTGATGCTGCTTGCTTGGTTCCCAAAGGGCAACACCATCACCGAGACGTAGCGTTCCCGCTTTCGTTCACGGGATGTTTTATCCCTTTTACCGTATGATTATATTCTGTCACTCCTTTGATTTTCTGCAGCACAAACGCAAATGGTTTTTCCTATGGATTCAATCAAGACCGCACTCATAAGCGTCTCCGACAAGACTGGCTTGGAGCAGTTCGCAGCAGCGCTAGTTGCGCAGGGAGTCGAAATCATATCCAGCTCCGGGACCGCCGCTTTCCTCAACTCCAAGGGAGTCAAGACCGTTGACGTTTCCAAAATCACGGGCTTTCCCGAAATACTCGGCGGCCGCGTCAAGACACTTCACCCCAAGCTATTTGGTGCCATACTTTCACGCAAGGAAAACGACTCGGATGACCGCGAGCTATTGGAAAACGGCATCGGACGCGTTGACTTGGTAGTTGTGAATCTCTACCCGTTCGAGCAGACCATCGCAAAGAAAGATTGCAAGCTTGAGGATGCCATCGAGAACATTGACATCGGCGGGCCGTCGCTTTTGCGTGCAGCTGCGAAGAACCACGATCGCGTGGCAGTAGTGTGCGACCCCGCCGACTATCCGGCGCTTATTGATGAACTGTCAAAGAACAACGGCGCGCTCTCAGATGCCACCAGGCAGAAACTGGCAGCAAAGGTGTTCTCGCACACGTTCAACTACGATTCCGCAATCTCGAACTACCTGCAATCCGCGTTCAACCCGGACGCTCGCTTCTTGCCTACTGTGGGCATCTCGCTTACCAAGGTGCAGGACCTTCGCTACGGTGAGAATCCTCACCAGAAGGCAGCTCTCTACGTGACGCGCTCAGCAGAAGGCGAGCAGCTGTCCAAGAGAAAGCAGCTCTGGGGCAAGGAACTTTCCTACAACAACATCGCAGACGTTGACGCCGCAGTCTCCCTTGCAATGGAATTCGCAGGCCAGCACGTAGCGGTAATAATCAAGCACAGCAACCCCTGCGGGGTGGCTGTTGGCGCAGACAACGCAGTAGCCTTCGAAACTGCGCTCTCAACTGATCCCGTCTCGGCATTCGGCGGAGTCATATGTTTCAACAACCCCGTCACCGAGCCTGAGGCCAAGAAGATTTCCCAGATGTTCTGCGAAATAGTAATCGGACCCTCGTTTGACGAGGCCGCACTTGTTGCGCTCAAGGCAAAGAAGAACGTGCGCCTGATGGAAGAGCCATTGCTCGCACAGGCCTCAGCCAATTCAAAGGCCCTTGAATACCACTCGATTCGCGGCGGCATGCTTGTGCAGGAGCGCGACGAGGAGCTTTACAATTCAGAAAAGAAGGTCGCAACCAAGCGCAAGCCCACAGACCAGGAATTGGCCGACTTGGACTTCGCCTGGAAGGTGTGCAAGCACGTCAAGTCCAACGCGGTAATCTACGTCAAGGATAACCGCACAATAGGTATCGGTGCAGGTCAGATGAGTCGCGTTGACTCAGCAAAGATTGCGGCGCTCAAGGCAACTGCGTCCAAGCTCTCAACCAAGGGCTGCGTGATGGCGTCGGACGCGTACTTCCCGTTCCGCGATGGCGTTGACGAGGCCGCGAACGCCGGAATCACTGCAGTAGTCCAGCCAGGGGGCTCAATCCGCGACGACGAGGTCATCCGCGCTGCTGACGAGAAGAACCTCGCCATGATTTTCACCGGAATCAGGCACACCTGGCACTGATTTTTTTGTTCAGGCATCCGTTATTTCGAAAGGTATTAATCCTAGTAAGAATAATTATTACTAGTGGTAAGAATGGTTTATGTCAGGATTCCTGTAAACGAAAAAGGCCAAGTCGTTATACCAAAAGTCCTTAGGGACTCCTACGGGATAATATCTGGTGGGGAAGTCATGATTGGCGAAAGCGAGGGCAAAATCTTCATCGAGCCGGCAATGACCAAGGAGGAGTTCGCCAAGGCGCTTGAGGCTTTGCCAAAATGGAACATGGGAAAGATTGACAGCGACAAGGAATATGCGGAGGAGCTTGAATCGCGATGAACTACCTTGACGCCAATATCATCATCTACGCTTTGTCCGACACTACCTTCAAGGGCGAATCGTGCCGGAAGCTAATCCAGTCCCAGCGATTTTCCACAAGTATCCTGTCTTTGGACGAAGTTTGCCACATCCTCCGCAAGAAAACGCCCCAGATTGCACTTAACGCGGTATCCGTATTTCTAAAGTCCCCAAACCTGATTCTCATCCCTTTTGACGCAAGCGACGTTGGCGACTTTCTTGAATACCAGAAAAACGGATTGGAACCTCGCGACGCAATCCACGCCTTGAGCGCGAGGAAGGCCGGCTGCAGGACGTTCTACTCCGAGGACGCGGACTTTGACAAGGTTGGCCTGCACAGGAAGACCCCGTGGTAACTGGTTGAATGTCTGGCATTGATGAACTGTGAACTCGTCACTGATTGCATCCTGTGGCATGAACTGCGGAGTCTGCAGTGCCTATTTGCGCAAGAAGAACCACTGCCCCGGGTGCAGGTTTGAAGGCCCGACCAAGCCCGCTTACTGCGTCCGTTGCAAGATAAAGAATTGCTCGGTCTTGAGAAAGAGCGGGAAGAAATTCTGCTCCCGCAAAGCTTGCGAACATTTTCCCTGCCCTACGCTTGCCCATCTTGACAAGCGTTACCGGACAAAATACGGGATGAGCATGGTTGAAAACCTTGGCAACATCAAAAAGTCCGGCATCCGCAAGTTTGTCAAGGACGAAAAGACCCGCTGGACTTGCAAGAAATGCGGCGGAATAATCTGCGTCCACAAGCATTGCTGCTCTGAATGCGGAAAGCCCCTTACGCTCCGCCCCTGACCTTTCTCATCTGCTCAACTCGCGCGCCAACCAGGGCTTTCGTTCCGATGTCGCGGCGGTGGTAGAGCTTTCCCTTCACGAACGAGCACGCGTGCTCGCAGGTGCGCTCGGCATGCTCAAGGTTTTCCCCTGCTGCAAGTATTCCTATTGCGCGCGAAGAGCCGGAGTAAAGGACTCCTTCCTTCTCGTCAACTGACGCGTAGTAGACTTCCGCTCCAAGCCTGGCAATCGACTTTTCGTTAATCTCAATCTTCTCGCCCTTTGCCGGCTTCTCCGGGTAGCCTTCGGGCACCAGGTATTTCACTACTGTGGATGCTTCCGAGAACACGGCCTTCTTTTCCGAGAGCGTGCCTGCAACAATATGCTTGCACACTTCTGCAAAGTCAGTGTCCAAAAGCGCGAGAACGTTCATCGCCTCGGGGTCGCCAAAGCGCGCGTTGAACTCAACAACCTTCGGGCCTTCCTTTGTAATCATGAACTGGCCGTAGATAATCCCCTTGTAGTCGATGCCCTCGGCAGAAAGTGCGGCAACGACCTGCTCGACGATTTCGATGCACTTGTCGTAGTCGCGCTGCTTCATGAACGGCAAAAGCATTCCCGTTGAGTACGAGCCCATGCCTCCTGTGTTGGGGCCGGTGTCACCTTCGTACGCGAGCTTGTGGTCCTGCACGCAGGGCATCCCCCGCACGGTCTTTCCGTCAACAAACGTCTGTAGAGTGAGTTCCTGGCCAACCAGTTTTTCCTCGATGACAACTTCGCCAAGCCCTCCCAGGTTGGACGAAAGGATTTCCTTGCAGTATTCCTTGGCATCAGCAGCGTCTTTGAGCTGGTAGCCTACGACTTTCACGCCCTTTCCGGCAGTGAGCCCGGAGGGCTTAACCGCAACCTGTCCTCCCAGCTCGTCAATTAGTTTTCCAGCTGCTTCGGCGTCCTTGAACGCGCCGAACTTCGGGCAGCCCTCGATTTCGTGCTTCTTCATCAGGTTGCGCGCAAAAGTCTTGTCCCACTCCAGACGGGCAGCGGCCTTCTTCGGGCCAACAGTTGGCACACCTGCATCCCAGAGCGCGTCGGCAATCCCTGCCTCAAGAACAGCATCCGGGCCGATTACTGCGATTTCTACGGAGTTCTTTTTTGCAAATTCAACAACCGCTTTTGCGTCCTTTGTGTTGCCAACAGTTGCCTCGACAGAAATCTTCCTTATTCCGGGGTTGTTGTTTGACATGAACGCATACAAGTCAGGCCCGCTTGCGCTCTCGTGCAATGCTTTTGCTATTGCGTGCTCTCGCGCGCCAGAACCTACGACTAGGAATTTCATCAAAATGACCCCCTTGGAACACTATGGATAATGAGAATTTTGACAGCAAGTGCTTATTTAGTTGTGGTGCAACTTGCCAAGGTGCTTGCGCGTCGGGTAGTCCTCGTCAAGGCAGGCCATGCAGAGGTCAGTTTTGGGCAGGCCGATCGCGTCAAGCAAGCCTTCGATGGTAACATAGTTTACGGAGTCCGCTCCGAGGAACTCGGCGATTTCCTTGATAGTCTTGTCGCTTGCAATAAGTTCCTTGTAAGTGGAAAAGTCTACGCCCATATAGCACGGCGCTTTTATCGGAGGACAGGAAATCACGAGGTGGACTTCCTTCGCACCCGCCTCGCGCACCATCTTGACAATCTTTGCCATCGTGGTGCCGCGAACGATGCTGTCGTCAACCAGGACCACACGCTTGCCCTTGACTATGTCGCGGACGGCGTTGAGTTTGAGTTTTACTCCGGACTTGCGTGCCTTGTCCGAAGGCATGATGAACGTGCGCCAGACGTAGCGGTTCTTGATGAGCCCTTCCTCGAAGGGTATTCCGCTTTCCTTGGAAAAACCAAGAGCAGCGCTGCGTCCGGAATCCGGGATTGGAATCACAACGTCCGCATTAATCTTGTAAGTGCGCGCAAGTGCCCTTCCGAGGTTCTCACGGACCTTGTACACGTGCTTTCCCTCAAAGATGGCGTCCGGCCTCATGAAGTAGACGTACTCGAACATGCAGTGGCCGTGCCTCTCCTCGACAATCACGCGCTTGGACCTGACTTGGCCCTTGTGTACGATTACAACTTCGCCTGGTTCAATCTCGCGTTCAAAAACAGCGTCAACCGTGTCCAGTCCCGCAGACTCGGACGAAAGGAACACCGCGCCGTCGCGCTTTCCCATGCAAAGCGGTTTGAATCCTTTCGGGTCCCTGCAGGCGATTATCTCGCCCCTGCCGGTAAGGAGAACTATGGAATACGCGCCGTCAAGCTTCTGCATTATGGTCTTCATTGCGGCAAAGTAGTCCGTCTGGCCGTTCTCAAGCTCGCGGATGAAAAGCTGGCCGATGACTTCGGTGTCAGTAGTGGAGATGAAAACCGTGCCGGAATTCTCAAGGTCTGCCTTCAGCTCGTCGTAGTTTACGATGTTGCCGTTAAAGCCGATTGCCACCTGCAACTCGGGCATCTTGAAAACGAAGGGCTGTGCGTTGGTAAGGTCGGACGCGCCGGTTGTGGCGTAGCGGATGTGCCCGATGGCGCTGTCGCCATGTAAGTATTGGAGTTCCTTGTTAGAGAAGACAATTGAAGCCAGGCCCATTCCCACGTGCACGCGGATGTCGCCGGAGCCGTTCACCGCGGCAATCCCCGCGCTTTCCTGGCCGCGATGCTGGATTGCCATCATGCCATTAAACATGTCAACTGCCACGAGCCTGCCTGGTGCTTGGCATGCGAACACGCCGCACTTTTCGCGGGGCTTAAAGTCTTGCTCGTTTTCTAGCGAAATCATGGCAACCTATTACCTGTTTGCCGCCTTCTTAAAATTCGCCTTTATAGTTCCATCCAATTGCTGAAAGAATGCGGTAAAACTACTTTGGCTTGTGCGTATTAAAAAGCTTGACGGGAAACCGGTGCTTCTTATCCGAGGCTTCTCCTAATCTCGCCAGCCCGCACTACATCCTCGGAGACGTCCTTTCCGTCAAGGTAAAGCAAGAGGATGTTGGAGGTAATGTTGCGGTGCATCATGTCCTCCGATGTGCGCGGGCCAAGTTCGACCCCCAGGTAGTCTTCTACAAGCTCGATGTCAAGTGCTATCTTTGCATAAACCGGGTCGCGTTCGGCGAGCGCCTTGAGGTTTTCCTTGTTCAGGTAGCGTCCTGCAGTCTCCAGGTCCAGCCGCAGGTTGGTGTAATTGCGTTCCAGCGCCTCCAAGAGCCCTGCCTTGCGAGCCTCGAGGATTCCACGACCAGTCCCTATGAACTCAGGCGGGACTCCAAGCGAGTAGAATGCGGCAGTGAACTTGATTGCGCGCGGGAGCTTCTTCTTGCCTAGACTTCTGGCATAGCCGAATACTCCGGTGTGCAGCTTGCGCTCGCGCCGTTCCGGCACGAATGCAGCTATTGCGTTGATGTCATCGGTAAGCGCCTCGACGGTCTTGCGGTATTCGTCTGTGAAAATCACAATCAGTTTCTTGATTTTCTCGACTTCCGCAGCCTCAATCTCAATTGCCTGCGAGGAGCCAAGCGAGGAGTTGAGCTTTGCAACTGCCTTTGTGACTTTAGTCTGCGGGTAGTCATAGCGGAACGCGGACTGGAGCGTCACCGTGCGCATCCCAGGGTATTCGCGGATGAAGTACTGCACATTGTCAGGCGAGAGCCCTCCGCGGAAGCACAGGCACCCTACTCCAATCATGGGGTGGAACTCCACTCCGGTCTTTTTGGTAAGCTTGGACAGGTTTGACAGCCCCACCTTGATTGCAAGTATCGCAGGAATCATTCCCGCGTTCATAGCAGGGTCGGAGCGGGCAAACCACACGCGCATGTCGTCCTTTGAAATCGAGCTTATTGGCATCGACTTTTCCTTGCACATGCGCAGGTAGTCTGCGACAATCTCGTCAGCCCGCATCATTATGTCAACTTCCTCCACAAGGGGGATGACATCGATGTTTGCCGGTCCGGAAGGCTTGAGCTCCTGGAACGCTCGTGCGATGTGGGCGTATTTTTCCTTGATGTAAATCAGCTGGTCAGCCGAAGTTGTCATCGGCAAGTAAGTCTCGACAATGGGTGCGTCGGGCATTTCGTGGTCGTGGGCAAAATCATTTGCAGAGAGTATGCTGACAAAGGCGTGGGCAAGACGGAAGTTGGTCTCCTTCCACACGTTGGGGATGCGGAACGAGAGCGTGATCTCCTTTCCAAGGGGCTTCTTGCGGAAGTAGTCCATGTAGCGCTCATAAAGCTTCTCAACAACCGACTCGTCGGCGTGCTTTCCCTCCCAGTCCCACATGTACTCCTCGCAGCCAAGGTCGGAATAGCATCGGTATGCCTCTTCAGGCTCCTTGAAAGTGGTGACGAAGCGGCCGCCGATGAACTTGAACGGCACGCGCGTGCCGTGGCTTGAAAGCTTTGCGGAAAAATCGGAAAACGAGTCCGATGCGTCGGACATCCAGTACGGAGAGCACGCGTTGTCGGGGTGCTGGGTAGCCATTGTTGCGGGAATTTTTCGCGCCATACAGAAAACCGAAAGATATTTTCAACAAGCCGGCTTTTGAACCAATCGCTTACGTGACTTGATGTGCCATTCCCCCACAACTTGCCTAACCCTCCTGCATAAAACTCTTGTTCGACCAGAATTATCCTAATGGACTTGCAGCAGAGGATTGCATACAACTATTTCTTCTCCCGCCAGGCGCGCCAGTATCTTTCAGAGCAAGGGCTGGGGACGATTGCCAACTCAGACTTGGAGGCGGCCCAGGACTTCTGCCTTCGTCTCATCCGCAACGCGCAGGCCAAGGTGCCGTTCCAGCCTTGGGTTGCACAGGACGGCGACGAGCTGAAGTGGATTGCGCTTTCAAGGATGCTGCTTTCGCAGAGCGGCAACCCGTTTGCAGCAAGGCTTTTCGGCGAAGGCCTGGCAAAACTATGTGCCTATCGTCTGGGACTGGAGGACATCCAGGTTTTCACTGCAGTGCTTACCCAGCTTTACCCCACGCTCAAGGCAGACGGAGACAAGTATGCCTTGGGAATTTCCGATTACACCAGCGGACAAAACGAGCTTGTCTATGCACCGCTTGACGGCGGCAAAATCTCAATTGACCGCGAGTCGCTTGTTGAGATGGCGTCCAAGCTTGCGGCATCAAAGGCAGCAGACCTTTCAGGAATAGACAAGACCGCGCTTCCTGCGCTGATTACCGAGTTTGCAACCAACTTTACCGAAGCGCTCCCGTCATCGCCCGCATTGATGATGCGCCAATTCGAGGGAAAATTCCTCAACCAGGGCTGCATGAAGAAAATCCTTGCAGGAGTCGGCGAGGGAAAGAGGTTCTACGGCAGCATGGCAATCGCAATCGCCTGCCAGAAGGACGGCCTCTCAAAGGAGGAAGCGTCCGCATTGATGCGCCAGTACGTCACCAACTGCCAGCGCTCGTCGCACGAGTTCCGCGAAAGCGAGGCCCTCGCATCCCTTGACTGGGTTTACAAGCACCCCGGGATAAACCTTTCTTGCAGGAAGCTCTTGCAGCAGGGCCTGATTGACCGGTACTGTGACGGTTGCCCGCAGACAAGAAAGAAAACGGAATGAGATTAGAGTGAGATTTTTGGATTCGCACGCTGCCGATGCAAAGGATTCTGCTGCTGCCACGAAGGAACCTATTGTTCCCGCAGGCGTTAATGCCGACCGCACCGCAGATGCAAAGTCCGCAGAGCACAAGGAATTCGAACGCTCGAAAGAAATCGACTTTATCGGCAGGCACTTCCAGCAGTTCTACAAGACACACCAGGTCAACGTGCCGTCAACTTCGATGCGCGAGTTCGGTTTCGGCTACGAAAAAAAAATCGACCTGCGGCACAAGTCCTTCCAGAGCCAGAAGGAGCTGCAGGAATACTTCATCTCCAAAGTCCCTCTCTACGCATCATACTCCGCGGCGTTCTACGAGTACCCTGCGGCAAGGCCGATGCCTGCCAAGAATTTCCTCAAAGCGGAGCTAATTTTTGACTTGGACGCCAGCCCGACTCACGAAGGGCACAATCCGGTCTTCTGCCCCCACTGCCAGGAGTCGGTGCGTGCGGACGTAATCCGCCTTCTTGAGGATTTCCTGTTTGCGGATTTCGGTTTTTCAAAAGACGAGACCACAGTCAATTTTTCCGGAAGCAAGGGCTACCACGTACACGTCGCAATGGATTCGCTGATGCAACTTTCCTCGACGCAGCGCGACCAGCTTGTCGAGTATTGCGCCGGGCTGAACGTGGACTTCAACCGCTTCTTTACTGTGCAAAAACACGTAATCAACCACCGCTCAATAGAGACCATCTCCGGGCCAAGCACCGCCTCGGCGGGATGGGCAAAGAGAATCCTTGACCGTGCGCTTGCAATCCTTGCGCTTCCGCAAGAGGAGTTCATCGCAAAGTTCAAGGCCGCAGGATACACCAAGAAGCAGTCCGAGACTATTTTTGAAAACAAGGACTATGTTGCAACCCAGCTTTCCAGCGGCAGGTGGTCGGCAATTGAGAAGCCAGACTTGCTTGTTGCAGAGATTGCAAAAACCGCAGGAATCGGGCGCAACGTCTCGCTTGACCGCGCAGTAACAACAGACATGAGCAGGCTCATCCGCATCCCCGACACGCTGCACGGCGACACCGGGCTTGTTGCAAGGACGCTTACTTTGTCCGAGCTCTCAAATTTCGACCCAACGACTTCGGCGCTTGCATTCGACATGAAAAAGACCGAAAAAGTGATTGCGCTTGACCACTACGACTTCTACTTTGGCGGAAGCTCGCACGTTTTGGAAAAGGAAAAGCTCAAGGAAGTCCCGCTTGCAGTTGCAATGCTTTTGCTTTGCAAGAAAAAAGCCCTTCTACTCTAAGCAAACCGGAATTCCGAAAACTCGCGCACAACCCTATAAAAAACATGAGCCACACGAAACCTACCACAAGGCCGCAGCAGTGGTTTTTTACAGCCTGCTTGCCTAATCATTTTCCAAGGGGGGCATTACAGTTAACATGGCGGACGACTTCTTCGAAAAGCTTCGAAAAATCCAGCTTTCCGAGCGACGCCACGCCACGCTTGCGCCAATTGATGACGAGTTCTACGGTGAGCTGAAAAGAAAGCTCACTGATTTGGGCAAGGGCGACTCCGTTTTTACTGATGACCGCGAGTTCAAGAACGTCTGCGCAATAGGCCGAGACATCGTCGGAAGGCGGAAGCAGAAGATAGTTTCAAAGGCCCAGCGCGACCTTTCAACCAACATGATTAGCAGCGAGGGCCTTGCAAGCGAGGAGCGCGAGTTCTACCTGTCATTTGTCGGTCTGCTCAAGAGAATGGACTCCGTGCTAGACCCTGTTGAAGGCGAGAACGTCAAGCTTCGCTGCGACCCGCACCCGGTGCAAGGAAAAATGGCGCCCGAAGTGACCGTAATGTCCACCAAGGTACGCATGCTTGCGGACGTTCCGGAGTTCCTTTCAAGTTCGATGGAAACTCTCGGCCCCTTCTCGCACTCGCAGGTGGTTGACCTTTCGCCGGACGACGCCGAGCTTCTTGTCAACCGCAACCTTGCGCTCGCAGTCAAGGAAGCGCATTAAATATACTTTCGCGCCATAACCAATACACTGCAAAATTCCTATTTTTGCTATAATTTGGGTGAATTAAAATGAAGATAGCTCCGACAGTAAATGCACACTGCAAAAAGTGCAAGACGCACACTCCACACAAAGTCAAGGTCACGACTTCCAAGATCAAGCCCGGCCGCACCCTCGCGTGGGGTTCGCTCAAGCACGAGCGCAAACTCGCAGGGTACCACGGCAAGGTCAAGGGCAAGGCCAAGGTAAAGAAGCAGGGCATCCGCAACCGCATAATGATGGAGTGCACCGTGTGCAAGAAAAAGCACGAGCGCGTCATCTCGGGCCGCATGACCAAGAAAGTCGAACTCAACAAGTAAGTTCGGTAAATTGATGGTGATTATTCATGAGTAAGTTCTTGCTAGTAAGATGCGAGTGCGGAAGCGAAAGCGTGGTCTTTGGGGATTCCAAGACCGACGTGTTCTGCGCAGCGTGCGGAAACGAAATGGTTCGTTCCTCAGGCGGCCGCGCAAAGATAAACTGCAAAGTCGAGAAGGTCCTCGGATAAGTTTTGATGTGATTGATTTTTGGTGCCGATACCCGACCTGGATGAGTATGTCATTGCGACCGTACGCAAGATAATGCCCTACGGCGCATTCTGCTCCCTTGACGAGTACGGCGACATCGAGACCTTCCTCCACGTCTCGGAAGTGTCTTCCGGGTGGATTCGCAACATACGCGAGCACGTCAAGGAAGGCCAGCGCATCGTCACAAAAGTCATGCGCATCGACGTGCAGAAAAATCAGATTGACGTCAGCTTAAAGCGCGTCACCGAAGCCGACCGCAAACGCAAACTTCTTTCTTTCACCAACGAGCAGCGCGCATCCAAGCTCTTGGAGCACTGCGCAAAGAAGATGAAGGTCCCGCCCGCGCAGGCAATTGCCGAGGCAGGAAACGCGCTCGTGGCCGAATTCGGCGATTTGTATTCTGCGTTCGAGGCAATATCCGACAACCAGCTTCCCACTTCAAAAATAACTCCTGCGTGGCTTGCGGTAATTACCGAAGTTGCAAAGCAGGAAATCAAGCCAAAGGTTGCATCGCAGCGCTACGCGCTCAAGCTTGAAAGCTACGATGGCGAAGGCGTCTACATCGTGCGCAAGGTACTTTCTGCAGTCGAAGCATCCGGTTCGGACAGCATCAAGGTATCCGTCCATTATGTCGGCGCGCCAAATTACTATGTTGACGCTACTGCAAGGGACTACAAGACCCTGGACAAGTGGCTTACCAAGGTCACTGCCCTTGTTTCCACCTTGATAAAACCCGAGCTTACTGAATTCTCGATGGAAAAGGCCGCCAAGGCCTAAGGACTTTTTTTCCAATTATCAAACGGCGATTTCCTTGAAGGCCCTTCTTTTCTGCCGCAAATGCCGCACCTACACTATGATGCAGCAGTGCCCGAAATGCAGTGCCGCCACCGTCACCCCGCACCCGGCAAAATATTCGCCCCAGGACAAGTACGCCCGCTTCCGGCGCGCCGAGCTTTTGGAAAGCATTTAGCTAGTTATTTTTCCTTGCCGATGAATTTCACTCCTGGAAACGGCTTGAAGTGGGCGTCGCCGGTTATAAGTTCAAATCCCCTGTTTCTTGCCTGGGTGTAGATGATTGCGTCAATCATTCCCATTCCAGGCGCTGCTTTTCGCAAGGTTTTGAAATTCGTGCCGGCGTTTTCGCAGTCGAGTGCAGTCGCATCGATTATTGATGCGGTCTTTTTTATCGCCTGCAGGCATATTTGCGGGTTTTTTCCGCTTCTTTCGCACCACGCGATTATTTCCGCGAGGGTGAGTGCGCTTGCGTATACTCCCATGCTGGGAAGCTCGTTGCGCAGTTGCAGGCCTATTTGTGAGCTTTCAAACATCTCCACCCAAGCCCAGGTGTCAAGAAGCATGTTTTCATCTCCTGTGAGGCAGGGGGCGGTCGCGCCTGTCGCGCACGAACGGTTTTGCGCCGCGCATGCTTCCCATCGCCCTGTCAAGCGCACTGAAGTCGGGCTGGAATATGCTTATGTGCACCTCGCTGCCTGAGGAGAGGTTTGCTTCCTTGATTATTTCGGCTGGGATTATTACTCCCAGCGAAGAGCCCAGGGGCCTTACTTTTGATACGAAAACCTGCATGCAAAATCACATTATAATATGTTATAATAATTGTTTTAATCCTTTGCCGGCCGCATTTCCGCTGAAGCTCCCAACCCATTTAACAACCAATAAAACGCCTCGCAACCTAATACCAACGGCAAAAGGGTGAGTTTTTCATTGGCATCAAACAAGAGAGTCTTTTCTATGCCCACAGCTGAGGGTTTTTCGCGCTCCCAGGTTTCGGTCTCGCGGCACGTGTCCGCAAAGGACCCGCTTTTGGTGGTGGGCCTTCCCGGAATCGGCTTTGTAAGCAAGCTTGCAGTTGACCATCTGGTCAAGCAGGTCAAGGCAAAGCGCATCGCCACCTTGCAATCGCCGTATTTTCCGAACCAGGTAATCGCCCTCAAGTCCGGCAAGCTCCGGATGTTCTCGATGCGCTTCTACTACAAAAAGCTCAAGAAGCGCGACGTGATTTTCCTCAAGGGCGACATCCAGCCCCTCACAGTCGAAGGCCAGTACGAGGTGTGCTCGCGTGCGCTCGAATACTTCGGCTCGCTTGGCGGCTCGCAGGTAGTCTCCATGGCGGGTTTTGCAGTCGCCCCGAAGGCAGACAAGGCGCCAAACATTTACTGCACCAGCACAAGCAAGAGTTTCCACGCAAGCTTCAAGAAACTGGGCGCAAAGAACGTCGACAAGGCAGTTCCTATTGTAGGGATGGCCGGCCTCTTTCCCGGTATTGCAAAAGCATATGGGATGAAGGGCGCGTGCCTACTTGTGGAAACGCCCGGCTCGATAATCGATGCCAAGGGCGCAACAGCTCTTGTCAAAATACTCGGCGCAGTTGCCGGAGAGAAGTTCGCAACAGCTGACCTTGACGTGCGCGCAAAGAAAGCCGAAGAGATGATCCGCAAGCTTAACGAGCAGGCTGCTCCGACCGAGCCCAAGGCCGGCGAGATGCCAGCAGAGGACATCATCAAGCGCAACGAGAGCCTCTCCTACATCCGATAATCGGTGCTAACATGGCTGCGGCAACTGACTCCGACTTTTCCAGGCTGGTCTTTGCAGACCTGCACCTGCACTCGAAGTATTCTCGCGCAGTCTCCCCGAAGATGGATGCGTCCGGCCTTTACGAAGGCGCGCTGGAAAAAGGCCTGGGCATAGTCGCAACAGGGGATTTTACGCACCCCAAGTATTTTTCAGAGCTCAAGTCCAAGCTTGAGCCTTCGGAGTCCGACGGCCTGTTCAAGCTCAAAGGACGCGATGATTCCGTCAAATATATGCTCTCGACCGAAGTCGCCACCATATGCTCGCTTGGCCCGGTCAAGGGCGTAAAAAAAGTCCACCACATAATCTATGTGCCGGATTTTGAGCAGGCCGCACAAATCAACGACCGTCTGTCCAAGATGGGGAATTTGGCAGCTGACGGCAGGCCGATGTTTGGAAGCACCACCAGCAGCCAGATTGCAGAGATTATTTTCGAGACCTCAAAGGATGCCGTGATAGTTCCAGCGCACGCCTGGACTCCGTGGTTTTCAGTTCTTGGCGCAAACTCAGGCTACGACACGGTAGATGAAGCCTACGAGGACCAGGCAAAGAAAATCTTTGCAATAGAGTCCGGGCTTTCAAGCGACCCTGCGATGAACTGGCGGCTGTCAAGCCTTGACCGTTTCGCAATAATGTCCAACTCCGATTCACACTCGCCATATTCGTGGAGGCTGGGCCGCGAGTGCAACGCATTCTCCTTCAAGCCGGGCAAGATGTCCTACGATGCGCTTTTTACCGCGGTGCGCAAGAAGGACGCGAACACGTTCAAGTTCACAGTTGAAGTCGACCCCAACTACGGCAAGTACCACTACGACGGCCACAGGCTGTGCGGGGTGTGCAGCTCGCCGGAGCAGACGCAAAAGACTAGGGGGGTTTGCCCGGCGTGCAAAAGGCCGCTCACAATCGGAGTGCTGAACCGCGTTGAGGCGCTTGCGGACCGGCCCGAAGGCTACGTCCTTGCGGGAGCAATCCCCTACAAGACGCTCCTTCCGCTCAACGAACTGATTTCGGCAAGCATCGGCTCGCCCCTTGCCTCGAAGAAAGTGGCAGCCGAATACGGCAAGCTGATTGGTGCGTTCAAGGCCGAGCTTTCAATTCTCATCGACGTGCCCGCGCCCAACCTCGCCTCGGTAGTGGATGAGAAAATAGTCGCCGCAATAGTTGCAAACCGCCAAGCAAGGCTCAAGGTGTCTCCGGGCTACGACGGCGAGTACGGCGTGGTCGAGTCTCTGGGGCCGAAGAAAGCAAAAAAGAGTGTAGTGTCTAACTCATTGGCTTCGCAGAAGTCGCTTTCTGAATTCGTCTGACTTTTTTTTCCTAGTGGTTGTACCAGTAGATTAGGAATACCACGATGCCGCCGATGAACACGTGCTCAAGGGCGATTACTCCTGCAAACATCAGTATCGCAAGGAGCGCGATGAAGAAGAGGAAGAACGTGAGCGGCTCCATCCCAAGTATGGACTTGTCTCCGCCCGAATAGGACGCCTGCGGCTGCGATGCCTGCGCCGGTGCGCCGCCCTCCGAAATCGGAGTGACGTTTCCCGTCTGGGGGTCCACGCTCACCGCAAAGCCGCATTTCTTGCAGTAGACCACGTTGTTCTGCGCATCAACATCAAGGTTCGGGTTACCGCATTGCGGGCAGCTTACGTCCATATAGTAAAAGCACTTTTAGCATTACTTTTTTGCAGTTAAAAAGAGTGCCGGAAAAGCAGGTGGCCCGCTGCAAGGCCGCAAGGTGTTAATATCGGCAAATTACAGATTGTCTGCAGGGGTGTTTGTTATGGGATTTATTGACGAGTTCAAGTTATTTCTCAAAAACTACCAGGTCCTGGGGCTTGCGGTTGCGTTCATCATAGGCGCGGCCTCGACCAAGCTGGTCAGCGCGCTTGTAACCGATGTCGTGATGCCCCTGGTTGCTGTCCTGGTGCCCGGCGGCGACTGGCGCGCGTCAATACTCCAGCTCGGCCCGGTAAAGTTCCTCATAGGCGATCTCATAGGTAATATCATTGACTTTGTCATCGTGGCAACAGTGGTGTTTGCAATCGTGAAATTTGTAATGCGCGAGGATGCCACAGCAAAACGCTGAGATGCCACAAAGGCACAGCTGCATTTTCCTCATTTTCCTTTCATTTTTCCTTCTTTTTTCACTCCCAATTCCTTGGAAAGGGTTTTTATTGGCCTTACTGCTTAATGAGTCAAAAACCTTCAGTTCGAAACAACAACCTTCCGCTAGGTAACCACAATGAGCATACTCTCCAAGTTCGTCAACTGGCTCTCGGCAGTATTCCTGCGCAAACGCAAGTTCTCCCTAGGCCTCTACGGCCAGGTCAACGCAGGTAAGACCTCGCTTGCAAACCGCATCTCGCTGGACTGGCTCGGCGAGGAAGTCGGCAAGGTCTCCGAGATACCGCACGAGACGCGCTCGGTCACCAAGAAAGAGCATGTCATAGTCAAGGCGGGTGGCAGGACCCTTGAGATGAACCTGCTTGACATGCCCGGCATCGCGACAAAAATCGACTACAAAGACTTCCTTCGCTACGGCATCCGCAAGGACGCCGCCCAGACGCGCGCAAAGGAAGCGACCAAGGGAATCATCGAGGCGATCAAGTGGCTTGAGAAAGTCGACGTCGCCTTGGTGGTGATGGACTCAACGCAGGATCCGCTCACGCAGGTCAACATCACGATTCTTGGCAACCTCGAGGCGCGCAAAATCCCCGTTATCGTGGTCGCGAACAAGATTGACGACAGGAAGGCCAAGCCGGACAAGATCCGCGAAGCGTTCCCCCAGTACCCGGTTGTCGAGATTTCGGCGCTCACAGGCGAGCACATTGACAAGCTCTACGAGGTCATTTCAAAAAGCGTGGGCTAGTTTAGATGGCAGAAATACAGATTGAGTTCTTGTCCTCCCAGGCCCTTTCAGGGAAGCAGCCAAAGCAGAAGCTCTCCGCGATACTTGACCTTGTAAAAAAGGGAAAAATAGTTGTCCTCGAGGAGCCGCTCTCGGCAACCGAGGAGGCCGAACTCATATCCTCTACCATGTCCAGCATCGGCTCCAAGTTCAGTGGAATAGAAATCAGCCGCCTGGGCGAAAGCGCAGATGGGATTCGTGCAGCGGCAATCAAGCTCCTTGGCGGAAAGACCGCTGGTCTTACAATAGTCGGGCCGAGCAACCTCGTGCGCCAGATAAAGAGAAACCCCGGAAAGCTCAGCGTGTTTGCAGGAAAATGAAAAACGGTCCCTCGCCGCTTTACCTGCGTTCAGTTGTAGAACAGGACGTATGCAACCAGAAGCAGTATTAGCAATGCAATGATTTGATGGTGCCCGCGGCGCATTTGTTATCATCCCCTGTTGGAAGAGGCGTATACCCACAGCGCAAGAGCCACCACCACGATGAGTGCAATCACCATCCTGTGCCCGCGCCGGTTGAAGAACTTGAAGTCAATGTCCATATAATCTTTTTTGCGCCCTTCATTTTTTTAACCAGCCCCATCAATTCAATATCCACAAAGGTCCTTTGCAATGCCACACAAGTGCGTAACCTGTTCCAAAGTCTATCCCAACAGCTCGCCCGAGCTTTTGAAGGGATGCGCCTGCGGTTCGCGCATATTCCTCTACATGCGCAGCGACGACATTCCCCTCAAGGACGCCATGGCCTCCGGCCTGTCTGCGGCGCTTGAGTCCGGCAAGGTCAAGGAGCTTTCAAAAAACCAGCCCGTAAGCGTCGAGCTTGTCAACAGCGCCGACCTGGACGCCCAGGACATGGGCGATTACCTCGGCGCCAAGGCAGACGCGACAAACCGAAAGGAACGGCCCGCGGAGAACATCACGGTAATCGACTGCGGCGAGTACGAGCTTGACATACCCTCCCTCATGGCAGGCGACCCGTTGGTTGTCCGATCGCAGAACGGGATATACTACCTGAAGATTCCGACCGTAAGCAAGAGCATCTGAGCCGCCCGGCAGTAACGCTTCCCCCGCCTGTAGGGATACACTCCCCGCATCCGCAGCATTTTATTTAACCCCTAATTACTATCTTCGCAAAACTGCCTGCCCGTACGGCTGGTATTGCAAGAAGGCAAAAAGCGTTATGGAACAACCTGCTGCATCAACCATCCCGTTCGACCCCAAAGCCATAGTTGCGGGGCTATCAGGCAACAGCCTGCAGTTCGACGCCCCTGCTGCAGTGCAGCTTCTGCTTTGCATCCAGTCCGGTTACGACGCAAAGGCAATAAGCGAGAAGGAATACCTCTTCGCCCAAGCCGAGCTACTAAAGAAAATCTCCCCGCAGGATTCCCCCTCGCAGGTTCAGGCGCCGCAGGGCTCAAGCGAGCGGGTGCAAGCCCTATACAAGCAGAAAGCGGACATCGTGCGCATATTAGACGGCCTAGCTGACGCAGTATCGTCAGGCAAGCTTTCCGACGCGGACTACGAGAAGCTCCACGTCTCAAACAACGCCCGGCTTTCCCTGCTCCAGTCGCGCATCGAGTCCGAGTCTTCCGACCAGCCGCGGGGCGCCGTGCAGCGCAAGGAAGTCATCCCCTCCGCAATCATACTCTCCTCATCCGCATCCAAGCAGGCGGAGCTTCCCGCCAGGGCAAAGGAGCTCAAGCGGGAGCTTTCAGAAGCGCAATCCGCGCCCTCGATGGAAGCGGCAGTTGACAAGGCGTGGGTCTCCAAATACGAAAAATCCATGTCCGAGCTGGAGTCGTCCGAAAAGAAGATGCGCACGGAGGCCAGCCAGTTCAAAGGGACCCTGGACAACCTCTACTCCAAGCTTTCCAACCTCGAGTCGCAGGTCTCCAACCTCCAGACCGAGACCGGGTACATTGGTACCGACGTGTCCAAAATCAAGGTCACCGAGCAGCAGGACCACACCGCGGCTGACGTGGAGGCGCGGATGAGTGCGCTTTCCAACGAGTTCGAAGGCAGGATTATGGAGCTTTCGACCCGGCTTTCCAATGCCGAGGCCCAGATGGCCCAGCGGCTTGCCGAGATACGCACCCTAGTTGACAAGGTGGACCAGTTCAGGCAGGCAATGGACCTGGCAGCCGAGTCCGCAAGACAGGTGCAGGAAATCCAGCTCCAAGTCGACCGGGCTGAGCGCGTGGCGGGACTGCTAGGCAAGACTTTCGTCAACTCGCAAAAGAAGTTCGAAGAGTTGGATAACGTGTGCATCAAGCAGTCCGAAAACGAGGCCAAGGTGACCGACCTTTCAATAAGGCTTGCGGCGCTGGAGTCCCGGGTAGACAAGATGCCCGGTTCAGGCGCCCCGATGCCTGCGGTAAGGCAAACCCAGCAACCTGCGGGTCAGGAAGCGGCGCCTGCAAGCGGCCAGGACGCGGCACAGGTTGCAAGCCAAGGAGCAAAAACAGATACGCCGGCTAATTAACCAAAAACATCTGTGGCATACTTACTATATAGCAGGAAAAGGCGACTTTGAGACCATGGGCAGAATAATTACAGTTGTATCCGGAAAAGGCGGGGTAGGAAAGTCCACTGTTGCCTTGAACACCGCAGCAGCCATGGCTGGCCACCACAAGCGCAAGGTCGTCCTTGTTGACCTCAACCTTACCACACCCCACCTTTCGGCAATGACCGGCATCGGCGCAAAGGCAAAAGTGCTTGAGGACGTGATTATGGGCGAGGCGGGCCTTGCCGAGGCGCTTATGGCGCACGAGTCCGGCCTAAAGGTGCTTGCAAGCTCCATAGCCCCAAGGAAGTTTTCCAATGCCGAGCTTGGAAAAATCGGCCCCATCCTGCGCGAGCTCAAGAAGACCTACGATGACGTCATAATCGACTGCGGCCCCGGACTGGGTTCCGAAGCCCTTCTTGCAATGCGGTACGGTGACGAACTGATTTACGTGGCAACGCCAACAGTACCATCGCTGATGGACGTAATCCGGTGCCGCAAGATGGTCACCAACCTGGGAAAGAAGGAGCTTGGACTGGTATTGAACATGGCGGCAAAGGGAGAATCCCAGCTATCCGCCCAGCAGGCTGCTGCAATGTCCGAAGTCACGGTCATCTGTACGGTGCCCCACGACAAGGCGGTTCCCAAGAGCCTGGCAGCAGAGCGGGCCACGATCTATTATGATATGTATGCGCCATCCAGCCAGGAGTTCCTGCGGCTTGCAGCCAACCTGTCCGGCCAGCAGTTTACTCCCAAAACAAGGGGTTTTATTGCTTCAATAGCACACTTCCTACGAGGAAAATAGGCCCTGAAAATAAAAGTTCATACCAAGTAATACGGTATTCGACTAGGTGCCAAGGTTTCTTCGACAATCCCCAAGTTTTTAGGGGTAATGCTTATAAGTGCACCCAAAAGATAACACTTAACACGAGTGTCGTCTCTGTCTGACGTTAGGCGTTACGTTCTTTGACGTAATGGTTGGACATAGTGATTCGCGTGCACATAAGCCTTGATAGAAAAAAGACAAAACGAATGCATGGGTCCGTATGGGCTTTTGCATCGTACAGGTGGTATAAATGAAAAGCATGAGGAAGTTCGCAACCCTTGCAGTCGGCGCCA
>Ga0074198_1000910_pt1 | contig 24316 bp, 18 predicted proteins | sample EPASupsiteSAE323_FD_64527 | JGI IMG/M metagenome (GOLD analysis project Ga0074198, IMG submission 64527) | Bioremediated contaminated groundwater from EPA Superfund site, New Mexico - Sample SAE3-23 | ecosystem: Environmental > Aquatic > Deep subsurface > Groundwater > Contaminated ...
TGTTCCAGAACCGCAGGATCCTCCCCGGCAGGGAATGAGATGGACTGCTCCCTCCCTAAAAAGATCTGCCGGGAAAAGAGGGTGCGGGATGCCAATTTCCGACCCGACCTCTTCGTCCGCCACGAAAAGGAGCTTGATCGTGCGCTCGGGTACGATACCCTGATCGACGAACGCGAGAGCGGCGAACACTGAAGAAACGAGCCCCTGCTGATTGTCCTCGACGCCCCGTCCGTAGACTTTGCCGTCGCGGTATTCGACTTTCCAGGGATCGGACTTCCACATCGAGCGGTCGCCTTCGGGCACCACGTCGGTGTGCGTCATGATCCAGAGTCTGCCCGCATCGCTCTTGCCGGGAATGGTGGCCACGAGATTGGGCCTGATACCGGACTCGACGCGCGGATCGACCGCATCCATCCGGACGATATCCGCGATGCCGCGTGCGCGCAGCCATTTTTCGAGCGCCCCGGCCTTGAGAAGCTCGCCCTGCCCGCCCGATTCGGGCGCCATGGCGGGAATCGAAGAAAGGAGCGTCTCAAGCTCCACCATGCCGCCCACCGACGCTTCGATGCGGGCGAATACCTTTTCCTTGACGCTCATTTTATCCTCCGTTCGTATGCATGCCATGTGCTGGACACAAGTGTATCGAGATCGGAATGACAGGCTTTCCATCCGAGAAGCGATTTCGCCCTGGCGCTGGAGGCGACCAGACGCGCGGGATCGCCCGCCCTTCGTGCGGAAATTTTGACGGGAATCCGTTTTGCGGTGATGCGCCGTGCCGCTTCCAGAATCTGGAGCACCGACAGCCCCGATTCGGATCCGAGGTTCACGGCGATGCTCTCGTCCCTGGCCATAATATATTCGAGGGCCGACAGATGCGCTTCCGCCAGATCGCTCACGTGGACGTAATCCCGAACGCCCGAACCGTCGGGAGTGGGATAGTCCGTGCCGAACACTTCGAATTCGGGCCTGATACCGGCCGCAACTTCCATTATGACGGGAATGAGGTTGGCGGGATTCTTCTCGAGACCCCTGATCCTGCCTGCGGGATCGTAACCCGCGGCGTTGAAATATCGCAAAGCCGCAAACCGCATGCCGCGCAGGCGGTCGTACCAGCCCAGTATCCGTTCGATCTCAAGTTTGGTGAAACCGTAATAGTTGGAAGGTTGGGTCGGATGCTTCTCGTCCACCGGCAGGTACTCGGGCTCGCCGTAAACGGCCGCCGAGGAGGAAAACACGATGCGCCTGATTCCCGCTTCCGACGCGGCATTCAGGATATTGATCGTGCCCGAGATGTTCTGCAGCGAGTATTTTTCGGGATTGAGCATGGATTCGCCGGCCGCCTTGGCCGCGGCGAGGTGCACCAGAGCATCGTAGCCCCCGGCCAGAGTGCGCGACAGGGCTGCGGAATCGAGAATATCGCCTTCGATGAATCCGCAGTCCGGAAAAAGGTTTTCCCTCGTCCCCGTCGAAAGGTTGTCGAATACGTCGACTTCGTGTCCGGCGTCGGCGAACCGCCTCGCCACATGGCTGCCGATGTAGCCCGCACCGCCTATGACCACTACTTTCATGCGCTTCTCCTGTAGGCAATTGTGGCAATTGTGGCAATTCCGTCGCGCAGTATACCCCGGACTCGCGGCGCGCGGCCAGCTCGGATTCGATCGACCCAGGCGCTGCGAGAGGCGAGGCGGCGGCGACCTCCGCAGGCGGCGGCCGGCATCGGGCAACCATCGTGTAAAAATAGGGCAGTCAAAAAAAAGGCCACCCCGAGAGGGTGACCTTTGCCGCCGATCAGAATTGAACTGATGACACATGGATTTTCAGTCCATTGCTCTACCAACTGAGCTACAGCGGCGTTTCGGCATGGATTTTTACAGGAATGGAACGCTTGAGTCAAGTACCGCAGCCTGAAAAAGCCGCCCACGGGACAAGGACTTCCGCCGCAGAGTACAATGCGCTCATGAAGGCCGTACTCGTCCAGCCGCCTTTCGTCCAACTGAACGCCCCTTATCCCGCGGCGTACTATCTCGAAACTTACCTCTCGTCGCGCGGCATCGACGCGGTGGCATACGACCACTCCATCGAACTTTACCGCCGTATATTTTCGCGTTCGGGTCTCATTGCCATTTTCGATGCGGCGGAAGGCGTCCTGCGATCCGGCCGGTCCGCAGCCGGTGCCCCGCTGGACCCGGCTTCGAAAGCCGAACTCATGCGCTATCTCTCCTATCGCGACCTTTACCTCGAATGGATCGATCCGATGGTCGATTTCCTCTCGGGGAAAGACCCCGGTTTCGCCCACCGCATCGGCAGCGCGGCCGAACTGCCCCGTGGAGCACGCGCTTCGGCCTTCCTCGACGAACGTGGCGGCCTGGCCGGCCCCGACGAAGCCGGCGCATTGGCCACGCGGATACTGGACGACTTGGGCGACCTTGTCGCCTATGCCTTCGACGCCGAATTCGGCACCGTCCGCTACGCCGAGCGCATCGCATCCAGCCGCGCCGACTTTTCCGCCGTCCAGCGCATCGCCGAAACCTCGCCCCTCATGGAAACCTATTACCGCCCCTATTTGCTCAATTTTTGGGGTCAGACCCCGCGCCCCGATTTCGTCCTCATCACCATTCCCTTCCCCGGCTGCCTGGCCGGCGCTCTGGCCTGCGCAAAAAGCGCACGCGAAGCCGCACCGAACGCGCGCATAATCCTGGGCGGAGGATATGTGTCGACGGAACTCCGGGCGGTCGGATCGCTCGGCGAGCCGACCGAGCCGGACATTTTCGACTACTGCGACTACCTGGCGTTTGATTCAGGCTACGGCGCCCTCGCTTCGATCCTGGATCGCGAAACCAGCCTGTTTGCCGGCCAAAAACCCGCCGCGGCATTCGCGACACCCACAGCATCCGTCGTATCCGCGGCACCCGCGCCGCCCACGCACTCCCCTGGCGCAACGCCGCCCGCGCCGCTCTACAGAACCATGACGCGCGGCGCGGGCGAATCCGGCACAAGTTTATCCGATGCGGGCGCGGGCGAATCCGGCACAGGTTTATCCGATGCAAGCGCGAGTGCGGGCTCCGCTCCTGGCGCCTCGCCGCGCGTCATCGCCCACGGCTTCGAGCCCGGAGACGCGGCCCACGAAGCCTATGCGACGGCCGAAAAAGAAGCGGTGCGTTCGATCTTCCCCGATTATCGCAGCGTCGATTATTCGCGCTATCTGCGGATCGCCGACTCGCAGAACCCGATGCATCGCCTCTGGTCGGACACGCCATGGCTCAAATACCACCTTGCGCATGGCTGCTATTGGCGAAAATGCGCCTTTTGCGACACCGAACTCGAATACGTGGCCGATTTCGCGCCATCCGCCCAGGCACCGCTCATGCGCGCCGCCACGGCCGCGGCGGACAGGACCGGCCTGTACGGCATACACTTCGTCGACGAAGCCATGCCCATGGCCGGCCTCCTCTCCTTCGCAGCCGCCAATCGTGCCAGGGCGGCCGCGGGCAAAAAACCATTCCATTTCTGGGGCAACATGCGCTTCGATGCGTCCTGGACGCCCGATCGTTGCGCCTTCCTTGCCGCTTCGGGTCTGGTCGCCGTGTCGGGCGGTATCGAAATAGCCACCGAACGGGGCTTGCGCATGACCGACAAAGGTTTCGACCTTGCGGGCCTGGTGCGCACCCTCGTCGCCCTGAAACGCGCCGGCATCCTCGTCCACGCCTACCTTATCTACGGTTTTCCCGGCCAGAGCGAATCCGACATCTGCGATTCGGCCGAATTCTGCCGCCAGCTTTTCGCCTCAGGCCTGGTCGATTCGGCCTTCTGGCACCGCTTTGTCCTGACCCGACATTCGCGAATGTACGCCGAATGGAAAGCGGGCAAACGCCCCGGCCTCGTTCCCCTGGACGCGCCCCGGACCTTCGCCGACAACGACCTTTCCTTCGAAGGCGAATCGGCCTATGACCATTTCGACGCCCCGCTCGCCGCTTCGCTGGCCCAGTGGATGGCCGGCGAAGACCTGGAACGCCCCGCCGCGATCGACAATACCGCGCCAGGCATCGACCCTGATCTTGTGGAAACCCTCATCGCCCGGGCGGAAACTTCCATCGACGCCGCCCCCCTTCCCGCTCAAGGTCGCGCGCACTGGATCGCGGGCTCTCCACGCATCGTCCAGGCAAAGCGCGGCAAAACTGGACTCGAGTGGGCATATCGGGGGTCGATTCAGCGCATCGAAGCGAACGCAGCCGATGTGGAAATGCTTTATGCCGCCGTATCGGCGCTCCAGCGGGAGGCCGAAAGTTTACCGGTCGACTCATTTCTCGCATCTGCGGGTCCGGCGGCCGATGCGCAAGCGGTTTTCACGATGCGTTCGTCGGGATTGGTCGCCATCTAGCCCCGAAAACAGCGAAACTACACAATTTTTTTCGCCCTACCCCACAACCTGTTGTGGACCTTCATGTATATTCGGTGTACAATGGGGTGTATTGAAACGCCCTCATCAGTCGAAGGATGCCGATGATCGCAGGCAAAAAAGTATTCGCCGCGTCGCTCGCGATTTTCCTCATTGTTTTTTTCGCCTCCTGTGCGAGTCAGAAGGATGTTCCCCTCGTTCTCGTTGAAACCATTCCCGCAACAACGACGACGCTTCCTCCGCCCAAGCCGACAACGACTACTTCAACAACTTCGACGACCACTTCTACGACTACGACATCCACAATCCCTGCATCCACAACGACTACCACATTGCCGGCCCTGCCCTGGATAGACGAACCGGCACTGCGCAACCTTTTCGGAACCGCCAATCTCGCCATGAACGAAGCCGACAGCTATGCGATCGACGAAGTACTCCCCAATTATTACCGCGCGGTACGCGACGAATTCGACGCAGCTTCCGCCCACTTCGATTCGGTAACCGAAACCATTCCCTACGACGGTACGGCCTCCTGGCCGGTCAAGGAAAAACTGGAAAATACGCAGGCGGTCCTGTCCCTGCTGCTCTCCGACGGCCTGCCCGTCCGTGCCAGAATGGAACGCTACAAAACGATGGACTTGAGGCGCGACGCGATTCTGGCCGGCGCGCATGAATCAGTTCCCGGCAGGTTCGACGCAGCCGAGACAGCCGCAGCTGCCGCCGAAACATTTACCGCGGACGGCTACCACAGCGCTTCCATCGATTCCTGGCGGCGCGCCGCTCTTCTATACGCATCGAGCCTTGAAAAAGCGCTGGTCGAGTCGATCCGCGCCCAAATCCTCGCGAAGGGGTACGAGACCATCGCTCCCGCCGACTGGGCACAGGCCGAGAAACTTCGCGCCTTCGATGCCGAATACTGGGAATCGGGTACCGACGCCGATCTTTCCACAGGCACGGACTCTCTCATCGAGGCCTTGCCGCTCTACGAACGGGTACTCTCATGGGGCTTCGAATATCGATCACACGAAGCATCGAGCGACGCCCTTTCCGCCCGATCTGCCGCGGATGCCGTAAATGCAGCGCCCAACGTGGCTGCCATTTATGCCGAAGCGCTTTCATTGCTGAGAAAAGCCGATACGGCCGCCGCTTCGGGCGATTTCCGGTCCTCTCTTTTAGATTACGGAAACTCCGCCGACTTGTTCCGCAAGGCGCAGGAAGCTGCGACGGCGCTCCGGACGAAGGCCGAAAAGGCCCACAAGTCGGCTTCCGAAGCCCTCACAGCAAGTTCGGTCACGGCCGACAGAGCCGGTGCTGTCAATAATCCCTACCTCGCCTCCGGTTCGGCGCACCGCGGCACGTCGATACTCGCACTGCGCGAACTCCGCTTCCTGGATTCGCTCGATGAATCCGCGGCCGTTCGCGAAGCCTCCGCGCTTTCGGACGCCTACGTCGACGGTTTACTCTCCGGGAAATCGCAAGCCAATGCGATCGCCGCAGCCGAAAAAGCGGTTGCCGAACAGACCGCAAGAGCCGCCCTGCAGAAAGCCGAAGAAGAAAACAGGAAATCGGCGCAAACCCTCGCAAAACTCGCTGCGGAAAAAGCCGCGGCAGAGAAAGCTGCAACCGAAAACACCGCCGCACTCGCCGAAGTCGCTTTGCCCGCTCCAGTGCTCCCGATTCCGCCTGAGCCCGACACCGTAAAACTCGAAGCGGCCGACGTCATCGCAAAAGCGGTCGCCAGACAGTCCTGGGCCCTGCTGCACAACGCCGTCAACAATTATCCCGAAGTGATCAGGGACGGCTCGGCCATTCTCGAACCGGCGCGCGCCGCCTTCGCCAGGGGCGACTACGGAACTGCCCTCGCCAAGGCCGGAGCCGCGCTTGAAACCATGTCGGCCATATCCGAATTCGCGCCTCTGCCGGCATTCTACAAAGTCCGCTGGCTGGAAGGCCGCCGTGACAGCTTTACCAAGATCGCAGGTTATCCGTTCATATATGGTGACGCCGAACAGTGGACGCTCCTGTACGATGCCAATCGCCGCCTCCTGCGCGAGAAGGCGAATCCCGATCTCATCCTGCCCGGGCAGGTTCTTTCGATTCCCAGCCTTAGCGGCGAACGGCGCGAAGGCACATGGAGTCCAAAGAAAACATATCCAACCCTTTCGAAATGACCCCTTCCCGACAGGGGCACATGCCGATAGAGCCAATTTCAAAAGTCGGTTACTTTTGAAATTGGCTCGCTTTTGCTCCGGTTTCTCCAAAACCGTGTGCAAATGCCGCAAGTTTTGGTTGTTTTTTCAAAAGTCTTCCGGCTTTTGAAAAAACCTTGATAGATAAAAAAAGGATCCATCCTTTCGGACAGATCCTTTTGGGCGGTGCAAGAGTCGAACTTGCGACCCCCAGCGTGTCATACTGGTGCTCTAGCCAACTGAGCTAACCGCCCCATCCACTGGAGTGAGTCTGCAAACAGACCCGACACGGATACGGTTTATACTCCGGTCCCCTGAGCAATGTCAAGCTGCACGATCAGCTATGCCATTGAGACTCAGGACAAACAAAACCTGAAGCCCAAGAACGCCTGTTCGCCAATAGTAAGTTACTATTGACTCCTTTGTCTTTTGCCGATATTATAATGGCATTAGACAAGTAGGGTGGCGGATTGCCATCCATGGAGCGTACAGATGAAAAAGTTGTTGCCGTTCATCGTATTTTCAATTTTGGCTACTGTTTCCTCCTTTGCAGCCAATACCTCGACAATCAATGTTGTGGCTACGGTCGGAAGCCAGCTCAGCCTGACCACAACAGTCCCCAGTACCGTAAACCTCGACGTAGTCGGCGGTACTTCAACGGCGCTCGGAGATCTAACGGTCTTCTCCAATGCTACAGGCAACTGGAGGATTATCGTCCATTCCACCAATGCCGGAAAAATGGTGGGCGACACGAGCGGAAATACAGGAACCTATCCGTACAAATTCGTCTTCGGATCCGACGGCGAGCAGAATTTGTCCACTGACTTCATCAAGACATTGAGCGGCACTACCGGAAGCGCAGGATATACGTACGCCATGGCGATCACCTACGTGAATTACGCATCCCTCACACCTGTGATCCAGGCTGATACGTATCGGGACGTCATCACCGTCACCATCGAATCGATATAAGACTTCAGACGGATTCGAACGTATGCGCGGAAAAACGAAGTATCTTCTCCTCGGCCTTGCGTTGATCGGTGCATTTTGCGTGCCGGTCAACGCCTTGGCTCAAGAAACCATCTCCGTGAATCTGCGGGGCATGATTCCCAAGATTTTCAGCATCACTTCCAATATGAACGAGACGGAAAGCGTCGATCTCGTCGGAAGCGATATAACTGTGCTCGGCAAAGTCGTTGTGTTTTCCAATGTAATGGGAACATGGACGATTTCCGTCAAGTCGACGAACGGCGGCCAAATGGTGGGCGCCACGCCGGGCAACACGGACGTTTATCCGTATCTGCTTAATTTCGGCACAATAGAAGGAATAAATCTTTCGGAAGTATATCGCATGTCGCTGAGCGTCACCACGCCGAAAGCCGGTCTCGAATATCCAATAAGCGTTAGCTACGAGAAAAACGACGACCTGTCCGTACCCGTGTACTCCGACGATTATTGGGACACGATCACAATCACCATCGCAATCGCATGATTTCGATTATTTTTCCGAAAAATCCTCCGAAGAATAAAAAAGGGAATATGGTACTTGACATTTTAAATCTGTTGGACTATTTTCTTTGTAATTCATTGTGGCTGGTCTTTTGACGAGCCTCTATAAAAAGTTAGCGGTCGATATATCGTACCGCGGGAGTAGATCGTGAAAAAGTCCGTATTCATTCTTCTGTTCGCTGTCGTAGGGTTTGGTGTAGCTTTTGGCGCCCAATCAGGTTCTGCTGTCGTGACCGGTACTGTAGCCCAGCAACTTTCTGTGGCCGTCACTGGCGTTACTACCGGGACTGATACCACCATCGCACTCAATTCGGCCGGCGGTACCGAATCCATCGGGAGCGTACTGTTCATCAGCAACCTCAAAGCATGGAAAATCAGCGTAACATCGGCAAAAGCCGGCAATCTCAAAAACACTGGCGATCTGGAATCCATCGATTATACGTTCACTTTGGGCTCGCTTACCGGCCTGCTGGGAGTCAGCCTTGCCACCGCGAAAACCAAGGATATGACCGCCAAAACCACCAAGGCTGGCGATTCTTACGCGATGTCGATCACCTACGATGACGACGACGGCGTGTTCTGGTCGAATGACGGTGGCAACTTTACCGATACCATTACCATTTCCGTAGTCGCAGGCTGAGCTTTAGAAAGGACACACCATGGCTAAAACGACCGTAGCGCTTCGAGCTGTTTTGCTGGCGGTCGTTTTGATGGCAGGGGCGGTCGCGCAGGCGACCGCCTTTACTTTTACACCGATGTCGGTGTCGATCTCGCCTTCGGGTACCCAGAGCGTGGTCACGTTCCGGGTCACGAACGATTCCGCCCAGCAGACGGCTGTTGCCATCAAAGTCATGACGCGCCAGATCGACGAATGGGGCGCCGAAACGAATGTCGCCGCCGACAAGGATTTCCTCGTTTTCCCCGCCAGAGTGGTTTTGAAGCCTAACTCTTTCCAGTCGATAAAGATTCAGTACCGCGGCAGCCAGGCGATCCTTACCGAGTTCGCCTATCGCGTAATCGCCGAGCAGCTTCCCGTCGACTTTTCAAAATCCGAAGCTTCCGGCGTAAACATTCTCCTCCGCTATGTGGCGGCTCTCTATGTGACTCCGAAAGGTACCGAACCCAAGATAACGTTCCTGTCCGCCATCGGCGTGTCGAAAGACGGCGGCCGCGGCCTTTCCGTAACCATCAAAAACGAAGGGAACAAACATGCCCTTCTTTTCAATCCCCTCCTCCGCATACGTCCGAATTCCGGATCGCCGTACACCGATCTGAGCGGTGATCCCGTGAAGGAAATAGAAGGTCAGAATATCCTGGCGCTGTCGACACGATCCTTCTTCGTGCCTTGGGAATCTGCGGTGCTCGGGGCAGCCTACGAGGGTGCCTTCAGTGCGGAGCTCGAATAGGATATTCGTAACCCCTTCGATAAGAACCATTTTTTTGGCCGTTTTGGCCGTCGTGGTTTTGTCGACCGGCATCGGTCGTTCCGCCTACGCGCAGGAAGCGGCAAAATCGCCGGGTCTCGAGAAGAACATCCGTGAAGTTCCCCAGACCCCCGGCCTCGTGACTTTGACCATAAACGGCGAACCCTACGGAGACATTGAAGTCCGAATCGAGGCCGCCGATCCTTTCGTACGCGTCGATTTCCTCAAAGAAAATCTCGGGCCAATGATGTCGGCTCAATACCGTTTCCTCGTGTTCGACGTCATCCTTTTGAAACTCGAATGGGCCGGTATAGAGGACCTCGCGGCCGCAGGGATCAAAGGCGTCTGGGATCCGGACTCGCTCGTTTACGCCATCAATGTACCGGCTTCCTATTCCGACCGCAGAAACATCGATTTCAACGCCCGGATCGTTTCAAACGTCGATCAGGTCTTCAAGAGGGCCGTCATATCCGGCGTAATCAACGTTGACGGATCCGCGGATTTTCGCTTTGAAGATGGCGGCTTCGCGTATCCCTTGAGCATCGAAGCAGATGGCGTCCTCAATATCGCAGGGTGGGCTATCGAAGGCGACCTAGGCTTCGTCTATTCGAACGATATCCTGACCTCGTACAACAACACGTCGAGAATCGTGCACGATTTCCCCGGCATCGGCGGTCGACTCTCGGGCGGCCGCGTCACGGGAAGCGGCATATCGTTCCAGGCGCGACCGGAACTTTACGGCGTTTCGCTGGAAAGCGAGGCGGTGTTCAGCAAATACGACAGACAGGACGCGCCCTCGGTCGCTTTCACCGTCGACAGACCGGCGATCGTGAAAATATACGCCAACGGAATCCTGATCCGCACGTCCAAGATGTCCGCGGGCAATTACCGGCTGTTCGATCTGCCGCTCGGCTATGGCCTCAACGTGCTCGAAGTGCACATCGACGACGGATCCGGCATGGTGCAGATCCTCAAGACGAAACAGCCCTATCTTTCCGTTGAAACGGGGCTTCTCATAGCCGGCGAAACCGAATACGGCGCATCCGCCGGGGTGGGAATAATCGAGACGGACCAACCTTTCGCAAGCTTCTACTATCGGCACGGCCTCACATACGATCTGACCGCGTCGCTGTTCGGACAGGCGAATATGAAGTCGGCAATGGCAGGCTCCTCCTTCACCTACGGAAGCCAGATCGGAGCCATTTCGGGCGCGCTCGCCCTCGTATCGGCGTGGGACGGCAGGAGCGAGCTCTTATCCGGAGCGGCCAATCTCGGCTACCGCTTCAATTTTGCGGCGAAAAAGCGCGTACCGACCTTCTCTCTTTTTGTGGAATATACGTCCCTCGGCTTCCTCTCTCCCCAGCCGACCGACACGGTCACCACGCCCGAATCGGTTATACGGCTTTCTTCCCAAGTGGGCGCTTCGCTGGGAGCGCAGGCCTCGACGGGCATAAGCGCCACCTGGGGTAGAACGCTTTCCGGGACGCAATCCGACATCGTATCGGTCTCCACAAACTTCGCCGCCCGGCTTTCGCGGTCGACATCGGCCAATTTGTCGATCTCATACGATTTCGAAACCGCCGAGGATCCCGATTTCAGCGCCACGCTGTCGTTGGGCATGTACGATCCCCAAAAAGGCAACCGCAGATCGGCCTATTCCATCGCGGAGGACGGCACCAGCTCGGTATCCCTCAACGATCGTCTTTCCATGCTCGGCGGCACCAATGTGGGGATCGACCTGGCGAACCCCATCGGAGGTCTGGACGAGCAGAGTTCCGTCACCTTGGGCGCGAACGCATCTTCCTCCTTCGGCGACATAGAGATGAGCAGCATCGTCCGCTACGGCGGATCTACAGGCACGGTGAGCGAAGTCCTGTCGGTGGACGTATCGACCGCCCTGGCCTTCGCCGACGGTGTATTCGCCTTTTCCAGGAGAATTCCGGACTCGTTCGTACTCTTCTCGCCCGAGTCTTCAGCGAAGGGAATCCCCCTGTCCTTCAGCCTCGACGGCGGACAGGCCCTGCTCACCGAAAGCTGGCCGCGCGCCACGCCCCTTTCCTCGTATCACAGAGTCGATGCATCCATGGACTTCCCCGAAGCGGACGCGGACATAGTCGCGACGGTCCCCCGTTCGGTCATCGAAACTACGTACCGGTCGGGAGTACTATACAAGGCCGGCCTTTCCCGTCAGTACATGGTCACCGGACTGGTCCTGGATCCGTCGGGGAAGGCACTGGAATACATCATGGGCGAGATATTCGACGCGACGGGCCGGATAGTGGGCAACACATTCACGGACGAAGCGGGCGTTTTCCAGGTGTACGGTCTGACGCCGGGCGTTTATACCATCAAATGGGGGACGGAAGAAGACACCACCGTTTTCACTCTGAAGGATGATGCCGACGGCATCATTGATTTAGGACAGGTCGGATTCGAACGCGCGGGCCTATGACGCCACAGAATCGGACGAAGCGTAAGCGAGGACTATCGATGAATCTTTCCGGAATGAAAAAAGTCACAGTATTGTTCGCGGCGATTGTCTTCTTCGCGGGATCATGGGTATCGGCCCAAATTAACTACAACCTCGACAACAACTATAGTCCCACACCGCTTACCGGTCAGTACGTATTCGACGGCGTGACGAAGATGACGACCACCAACGCCACCTTCGATTCGAAAGCGGGCTTCGTCTTCATCGCCATGGAACCCGTATCGACCAACCGCTATTTTACGCTCGGAACTTCCTCCATTCCATACCAGATCTACAAGACCAACGTGTCGATGGGCGACCAGATACTCTATTCGCGCACGCAAAACCCGACGACAACGAATGCAGCCTATATCAATCTGACTCAGGCTACAAACAATGTCCCCTACAGTTTCTATATTATGCCGACCTCGGGACTCATCCGGAAACCGGGACTCTATTCGCCCAGCAGCAGCGTCATTGTGACATTGAATTCGGGCACACTCTCGGGTACGAGCATCACCAACACGCGGCAAAGGGCCAGCGCCACGATCAGCAACCTCAAGCTCAACGTCCCCGTGATCGGCGACCTCTCGATCCTGCCCGAAAACTCGACCACTTTTTCCGCAAGTTCCACGACTCAGACCGTGGATTTCAGTCCCACCTCGAGCGACGGCATGTACGAGGGAAAGGAAAAAAGCATCAATGTGGTCGTGCGGACTAACGGGACCTGGAGCCTCACGATGGAGACCGTGAATGGTGTAGTGTCTTCGGGCAAATGGGTCATGAAGGCCAACACGGACGCGAATGAATATGTCCCCTACAGTGTATATGTCAACGACACCCTGCAAACGCTGAGTTCGACCACTATCTACATTCGCCAGAATGCAGCGTGGCCCGAGTCCTCGGACGAAAGAGCCAATGGATTCGCCATTTTGTCGGTCAAATTCCGGATCGGCCCGTTCTTCTCGATTCCGGACACCTATACCGATACGATCCGATTGGTTCTCTCAGCCAGCTGAAGCTCTATCGGCTCCGTTCCGTGACATCGTTTGTGGTTGAGCCGGCACAATTGACCGATTACTTGTTCTTCCGTCGTGTTGACAGCTGTCGGGAATTACAGACAAAATAGTGTACGATGCTTGACGCATGTGCGAAAAGGTTCCCGGCATGAACTTCTCCCGATCCAGTGGAATACTGATGCACCCCAGCTCCCTTCCCGGACAATACGGAATCGGAACTCTCGGCGCGGAGGCCCGGGCTTTTGTCGACTTCCTGGCCGAGGCAGGACAGAAGCTCTGGCAGATTCTGCCCCTGGGGCCCACGGGCTACGGCGATTCGCCGTACCAGAGCACGTCTGCCTTCGCGGGTAATCCTTATCTCATCGATCCGGAGATGCTGGCGGGCGAAGGCCTTCTCACCGAGGGCGAGCTGGCCGCGGCGCGACAAGCCAATTCGGAGCGCGTCGATTTTGGGCGCATGTACCTCACACGCCCGGCGTTGCTCGAGGTCGCATGGCGGCGCTTCGCGAGCGCGGGCGCGGGCACGGGCGTAGGTACCGGCACAAACGTCAACGCAGGCGCGATCACGCAAGCCGGTTTTGACGCATTCAAAGCGGACAATTCGGGCTGGCTCGACGATTTCGCGCTGTTTTCGGCGATCAAAGAACTGCATTCGGACGCTTCCTGGGATTCCTGGCCCGCATCCCTGCGCAGCCGGGCCTCAAGCGCTCTGGGCGCGTTCCGGCGCGACCATGCCGATATCGTGGACCGGCATGCCTGGATCCAGTATGTCTTCGACCTGCAATGGAAGGCGCTGAAAGCCTGCGCAAATTCGCGGGGCGTGAAAATCGTCGGTGATATTCCCATTTTCGCGGCCTACGATTCGGCCGACGTGTGGGCTGACCCGCAGCTGTTCCAGCTCGACGGGTCGCTCAATCCCCGCGCAGTCGCAGGAGTACCGCCGGACTATTTCACCGCCGACGGCCAACTGTGGGGAAATCCGCTCTACGACTGGGAAAAAATGAAGGCCGCAGGATATCACTGGTGGACGGCCCGCATGCGCCGCACCCTTGAGATGGTCGACATGGTGCGCATCGACCATTTTCGCGGCTTCCATTCCAATTGGGCCGTCCCTTTCGGCGACAGAACCGCAGTCCGCGGCATATGGGAAAAAGGCCCCGGAGCCGAACTATTCAGAGCCATCGAGGCAAAACTCGGTTCGATGCCGGTGATTGCCGAAGACCTCGGCTTCATGACGCCCGAGGTCGAAGCGATGCGCGATTCGCTGGGCTATCCCGGCATGCGAATCCTGCAGTTCGCCTTCAACGGGCCGGAAGAGTGCGCGGACCACCCGCACCTCTATCCGCTGAACTCTGTGGTGTACACGGGAACGCACGACAACGAAACGACACGCGGCTGGTTCGAGGCTGCGTCCCCCGGAGCGCGGCGGCGCGCCCTTGCCTATGCCCGCGCCACGCCTTCAACCTTTGCGTGGGACCTCATCAGCACAGCCTGGGCGAGCCGATCGGTCATCGCCATAGCACCGATGCAGGATTTTCTCAACCTGAACTCGGCCGCACGCATGAATTTCCCCGGGACAACCGGCGGGCATTGGACTTGGCGCATGGCGGACGGCGCGGCTACACCTCTGTTGGCCCGACGGATCCGCGAACTCACGGAAACGTATTTCCGGTAAGCTGGCCGCGCCAGGCCGATCAGCGGTGATCTTTCAGCTTCTGCGCCAGCGCCAGACGCGCTTCGCGCCGCATGCCGGCCTGTTCGTAGCGCCTGATCTGCTCCGGCGTTTCGGGCAATACGGGGCGAACGGGGATGGGAACACCTTTCGAATCGACGGCGACAAACGTCAGGTAGGCGGGGCATATCAGTGTTTCTTCGTCGCTGCCCGGCCTCCATCCCGTTACCCTTACGCCGACTTCCATCGAAGTGTGGAATACGCGGTTTACGGAAGCCTTGATGGAAAGAATGGTCGCCGGAGGCGCGGGATTCTTGAAAACGAGCTGATCCACCGAAACCGTGACTACGCTTTCGCCGGAATGGCGATACGCGGCTATGCCCGCCGCCTTGTCCACGAGCGACATGAGACGCCCGCCGAAAATCGAGCCATGCACATTCACGTCGGCGGGCTGCACGATTTCCGCCACTTCCACGACCGACTGCGATACGGGTTTCGCGTTCTGTTCCATTTTGTACGGCCTATATAAAAAATTCGCCGCCGGGTTACGGCGGCGCATGCATAACGATGGATGAACAGTTTTTTGAGCCGCACGTGATTCGAACACGTGACCCACGCCTTAAAAGGGCGTTGCTCTACCTACTGAGCTAGCGGCCCGTTTCCCGCCGCCTGCGCCTGGCGGCACAAAGCAGGAAGCCTGCGGCAACACGACTTACGCCATATCCGCAGGCGTGTAGACTACCCGGCCTGAGCCGGCTTTGTCAATCGCGGAGCAAATAAGGAAGGAAGAAACCCAAGCAGCTGCGGGAATTGCCGTCATCGTTGTGCAAGGAATTCTGACACCTCAGCAATATAGGGAATCGAACTCTGGGCCCCTCGCCGAGTTACGCAGATCGCCGCCGCAGCTGAAGCCAGGCGCGCCGCGACGGGCAGGGAATCGCCTGAGGCCAAACGGGCAGCCATATATCCCGCGAACGTATCGCCGGCGGCTGTCGTATCGACGGCGCATACCCTGAAAGCCGGATCGCGAACAGGCTGGACAGTCGTGCCTGCTTCAGCGGTGACATGCCCGCCCACTCCGAGTGTCAGGACGCAGGCGCCAGGACCGCGGTCCAGAATGGCACGAGCGGCGCCTTTTGGATCAATCTTCACTTGTTCCGCATCGATACCGAGAAGGAAACCCGCCTCAGTCTCGTTCAGCACCAGAATGTCCACGAAGGGCAGTAATTCCAGCACCGAATCAGCCCATGGCGAAGGATTGAGCATCGTCCGCAGACCAGCTCGCTTCGCCGCTTCCAGAACCAGCAGATTTATCTGAACGGGTATTTCCATTTGAAGTACAACCAGGTCTGCCCCGTGAAGAAAAGCATCGGCATCGAAATCAGAGGGCCAGACATGATTGGCGCCGGGGACAACTACAATATCGTTCTCGCCGTCGGCCGCGACGCGTATCAGCGCCACTCCTGTGGGCACTCCGCGGACTTCGCGCAGATACTCATGCTGGACGCCCTCCGCGTCCAGGGCGCCTAGCGCGGTAGCGGCGAGCTGATCATCGCCGACATTGGCCGCGAAGCGCAGAGATGCACCAGCGCGCAAAGCGGCGAGGGCCTGATTGGCTCCCTTGCCTCCAGGATGGTATTCGAGGCAACTGCCGCTCAAGGTCTCCCCGGGACGGGTCAGCCGCTCCACCGAGACAACGATGTCGGCGTTGATGCTGCCGGCGATGCAGACCAAGGCCATCAGAATTCCTCCGTCCCGAAGTCGGAATAAAGGCATCGTCCCTGCGCCGTACGCGCCAGGCCGGTCATGCCTGCCGGCAAATCGATTCCAGCAGCCTCCAATATCCGGCTGCCATTCACAGAGAGCCATGCCTGATCGCCAAGTACTCCTATCTCAAGATGGTACTCCGTCCCGAATTCCCAGGCGAAGGGTGCGGTAGCCAGGGGCCTCCAGCCCGAATCATTTACAAGGATTCCCACTTCATCCGGCGCTGTGAACCCCGCTGCGTAACCGGTGATCGTCCCCCTTGCGCGGAACAGGAGGCAGTGCCCGGAACCCTCAAGCGGAACCAAGCGGACGCGGGCCTTCTGGGCGCGGGAGTGGAAGCGCCCGACAAAGAACTCCGCAGGCCCTTCGCTCTGGGCGTCGAGCCGACCATCCTCAAGTTTCCAGGAACCTCTGTTAGCCGAGCCGGGGGTGATGGTCGCAAACTCAGGCACCTGTTTGTGGAAGTCAACATCAAGGCGCCCCGGTCCCTCTACCGAAAAATCATCGACAAGAAGATAACCGAACCAGCGCTGCCCATCCGATGTGTCCAGGATAAAACCGATTTCGTCTATTGTTGAGCCCCCGGCGTCAGGCAGGGTGAACTCGACCTCCCTCCAGTCGGGCACAGCCCTTCCGGAGCCCGGATTCAGCGAAAATGGCGCTCCTTCGATGATGGACTTGTCCCAAGTAAGTCGGGCATACGGCCGCAAGACGAGCGACTCCGGTCCGCCCCAACGTTCCACGGCCATCCTGCAGTACATCCTCTGTCCGGAGAGGGCGATGGGAGAAAAGGCGGGAGAATACCGCTCGTCGTCGAAGTCGTCCCTTCTGTAGAAAGGCTTCCAGAAAAGCTTGGGTACAGTGCCGACAGGCGGCCTGTCCACGAGCACTTCAAGGCAGCCCTTTGTGGCACCAAGCCGCCTGTTGCGGAGCCTGAGATAGTTCGTAGCGGTCCGGAAGCCATGCGTCGAACCAGGAAAGTCGAAGTCGAAGCGGATGTCGGTACTTCCCTGGATGAGTGCCAGATCCTTATCCGATGCCGAACCCGTCTCCCTTCGGCCAAGAGCAGCGAGAAAGCGCGCAAAACTCGGCAAGTCCACAATATTCAAAGATCCGGCCGCACTGGAACAAACGAAAAAATCGTTCATCGGCAGGCGATACTTGTTCTCGACGCCGGCAAGGCCTCCCGCCACGCCCAGGATGGTCCCGACATTACCTGCATTGCAGTCCGTGTCCCAGCCGCACATGGTTGCGATTTCGACCCCGCGCGACAGGGAGCCGCCCGAGTACAAGAGCGCCAAAGCGCATACCCCGGCATTGGGAATGATGTGGCAGACGCCTGGGTAACGATCGTAGCCGAATTCGGCGGTCAGCATCGCCATGCAAGCCCTGAAATCATCCGGCGCTGCGGTGTGGAAATCCTGTACAGCACGTACTACGCGTGCGTATTCGGAGTCCAAAGGGATCAGTGCGAGGGCTTTTTCCACAAGCTTTCCGGGATCGGTTTCGGAAAAGGCCGCCGAGATGGCTCCGGCAATGAAGGCCGCCCCGTGAAGCCCTTCCCCGTCGTGCGAGACAGAGGCCGCCAGGCGCGCCATCCGCGCCGCGCGCTCGGGATCGTTCGCGTACACGAGCCCCCAACTGTCCACAAAAATCTGGCCGCCGATCTGCTCGGCTATCGCTTTGCCGTTCGTTTCGATCGAACCGGAACGGGGTGCCTCGATTCCGTTTTTGAGATTGGCGTACGCTGTATGTTCCGTACTGCGACCGACGCCGCCCCACCAGTAAAAACCCTTCTCTTCACGCGTGTATTCCAGCCATGTGCGTCCGACGTCGCGGGCTTCGATCTGGCGCTCCCGCCCATAATCCACGAGAGCGCGTATGAAAAAGGCCGGGCCATTGAAATCGTCGTCGGCGGCAAAATTGCGATACTCCTTGACGTAGCTGGAAATGTCGCCGTACGCGTCACGGATGCGCTCATAGGTCCAGACAGTGGGTTCGACGGGAGCACCGATCCTGATTCCGATACACTTGCCCAGCAAGCCTGCATACACTTTTTCCGGATACTTTTCAGGGATCGACATCAGTCCTCCAGTCGGTCGAAATGCTGCGTTCAGGCGGAGCGGAAGAAAATTCCCGCTCCGCCCGCATCGGAGAACAAAGGGTTCCCCGACGCAAAATCACCTCATCACTTCAATACTTTGTTGGCGTAGGCTGTCAGTTCCACACCGCCGGCCTTGTTCCACTTGGCGACGAATTCATCGAACGCACTGATGGGCTTCTTGCCGGTGACGATATCGGCGACATATTCCTTGTAAAGATTGGTCATGGCGTCCCAATTGGTGACGTACTGTTCGGGGATAAGGAAATTCTTGTCCGGCATCATGTACTTCTTGGCCATGGCTCCGGCCTCGACCGCCGCCTTGGTCATTATGGGCCGCGACAGGGGCTTGTCGGGATTGAATCCATTGAAAGAGTCGCCGAACCAGCCGTTGTACCATTCAGGATATTTTTCGGTAAGGACATACTGCTTGCCATCATCGATGTAATGAGTCCCGGGAATGCCGAGCTTCGCGATCTTGAGGCCTTCGGGACTCCACATAAAGTCGACGATGGCGAAGGCGACTGCCTTCACCTTTGAATTCGAAGCAATGGCGAAACCGCGCGTTTCCTTCGTGACGTCAACAAAAGGGGTCAGACCCTGCGCTTTGCCTTTGGCAGGAGGGAGGGCTATAATGTCCACGCCCTGGGTCTTCATCATCTTGTTGGCATACACATCCACGCTGCCGGGAGCGACGCCGGGTATCATGCCCGCTTTGCCTTCATAGAAAACCTGTTCCTTGGAATCCCATTTCTTGGTGAGATACTCGGGGTCGAGGAGTCCCTCTTTGTAGAGTTTGGCGTAGAACTCGATCTTGGTTTTTTCGTTGGCCGAGATCCGGGAATAGAACCATTTGCCGTCGGCGCCCTTCATCCAGGTCGAAGTATTGCCGAAAGCAGTATCGAAGATGGCGTCCAGCTCTTCGATGCCGTTGGTCGCGCCGGTTACGCAGATGCCATACGAGGCGCCTTTCTTTGTCATGAGGTCTTTGAAAAGGGTGTAGTACGTATCGACCGTGGGATTGGCCATCACCGCTTTGGCGGAAGGAAGGGAATCGTACCAGTCGCGACGCATCACGGGAGTTCTGACGCGGGGCGGAGCGATCCACACGATGTAAGGATAATTCTCAAGCCTCGTGACGCTATGCGCATCCATGAGATCCTTGAAATACTTGGACTTGGCCACCCAGGGCCGCATGTCTTCCAGAACTCCCTGCATGGCGAGATTTTCGTCTCCGCCCTGGAAATAGATGAGATCGGGCACATCGCCGGACATGATCATGAGGCCGACTTTCTCGGCATAACTGCCCGATGGCGTCCTGACGATCTCGATATCCACCGGAGTGCCCGCATCGGCCATGGCTTTCTCGATGAGCCCGATGAATTTTTCCGCATTCGGATCGGTGTCCAGATCCTTCATCATGAAACGGACCTTTGGTGTGGCGGCTCCCGCCGTCAGTATGCAGACCGACAGCAATGCCATGATGACCAGAAACACGACTCTGCGCTTTTTCAAAGTTGCCTCCCTGCTATTCTTTCACTCCCCCATCCATGACCCCGCGAGTGTAGTACTTCAGGATCAGGGGGTAGAGTATGAGAACCGGTAACATCGCCACGACGATGGTGCTTGACTGGAGCCCTCTGTAGCTGAGCCGGGCCGCTTCGTCGTAGCTGAAAAGGGATCCCGAACCGATGATGCTGGAAGTGTCGTCCAGGACGACGAATTGCCTGAGAATGAGCTGGAGCGGATATTTGTCGGGATCGTTCAGATATATGCTCGCCCGGAAATACTCATTCCAGTGGTAGACACCGTAGAAAAGCCCCAGAGTCGCGACAGTGGCCTTCGAGAGGGGGATCATGATGCGCCACAGGATCGTCCAATGCCCCGCTCCATCCATGCGGGCGGCTTCGACAAACGATTGCGGCACTTCCTCGAAGGCTCTCATAAGGAGGATGAGGTAAAATACATTGACTGTCTTGTACAGAATGACCGACCAGAGGCTGTTCATCAGGCCGATACGCTTCATGACAAGATATTCCGGGACTATTCCGGGCTCAAAAACCATGATCACGATAACCAGGATCATGAAAGCCCGCTTGCCCGGCAGTTTCGGACGCGTTAGCGCATAGGCGGCCATACCGGTGACGACAAGATTTATGGCGGTGCCTACGACGGTGACGAAGATCGAGTTGAGTATGCTCTTCATGAAAATCGGATTGGCCGCGAGTACTCTGTAATTGACCAGCGAAAATCCTTTCGGTAATACACTGAGCCCGGTAAGTTCGGAAACCCGCGCGGGATCCGAGAAAGAAAGCGCGAAAATGTTGAGCACAGGCACAAGTACGACAAGGGCGACCAGAATCAGGAACACTGCGAGCAAGGCACGGAACAGCCGCTCGCCGCCGGATGCGCGAATGGAAGTACCCATCACCAAAGCCCCTTTCCTGTCACTTTCTTGGCGGTAAAATGCGTCGACATGATGAGTACGAGTCCGATTACGCCCTTGAACAGACTTGCCGCGGTCGAAAATGAATATTGCATGTTTACGAGACCGATCCGGTACACGAAGGTATCGAGTATATCGATGACGCTGATGACGGAATCGTTCATCATGTTGAAAACCTGATCGAAGCCGGCATTGAGGAAAAAACCGAGATTGAGAATGAACACCGTGACCATCGTCGGCACGAGTTCCGGCAGCGTGATGTAGCGCATCTTGGCGAAAACGCCGGCTCCGTCCATATTCGCCGACTCGTACAGACTCGGGCTTATCCGCATGAGAGCCGCAAGGTAGATAATGGAATCCCAGCCGAAACTTCGCCATGTCTCGGAAAAGAAGAGCACCCAACGGATATGTTGTTTGCTCGTCATATAATCGATGGCGGGCAACCCCACAAGTTCCCGCAGCCTGTTGGCTCCTCCTGTCTGGGGTGACAGAAATTCGATCCAGACGCCGGCGATGATGACCCAGGACAGAAAATGCGGCAGGTAGGCGACCGCCTGAACGAATTTCCGCGTAATCACCGTACGAAGCTCGTTCACAAGAAGGGCGAAAATGATGGGGATCGGGAAAAAAAGGAAGATTTTCATCGCACTGATGATGACCGTATTCCGCATCACCCCATAAAAGTTGGGAGAGGAAAAAAGCAGCTTGAAGTGTTTGAGTCCGACCCATGGGCTGTTGCCCATGATCCTGAAATCCTGGAAGGCCATCGACATGTTGGCGATCGGGATAATGTGAAATATGACAAAATAAACCAGCGCCGGCAGAAGCATGAGATAGAGAGGCCCAGAAAGCCGTATATCCTTTCCGAGCCTGGTTCCCGACGTGTTTTCTGCCGTCACCGCCACGGATTTTCCCTTTTTCATTGCCTGTTCTCTTCTTTCGGAGCGAATCCGGCCGCACGGCGGCACGGCCCCGAATACTCGGCGAGAACCCGCGCCGATTTCAGGTAGCCGAGCGGAACGGCGCTTCCGATTTCTTCTCCGGCCTGGGCGCAAAGTCCCAGGCTGCGCCCTATGATGAAAAGCGGCTGAACCTGCTGCCAGGGGAAACCCAGATCGGAGAGCAACGCCGCCTGCGCTCCGTCAATGTTCAGAACGAGATGTTTTCCCTTGGCCTTGCCGAGCTCTTCCGCGACGAGCCGGGCAAGCCGCGCGTGCATGCCGTAAAGTCCGAGTTCCTGCGCGAATGCGAACAACGTCTCCGCGCGGGGATCCTTTTCTTTGTAAACGCGATGGCCGAAGCCGGGGAGATGCGATCCGGAAGCAGCGGCCCGCTCGACTATGGCTACGGCAGCGTTCCGAAGGACTTCATCCGGGTTCGAATCCATTGCGCTGGAGAGAGCTTCCTGCAGGAGGCGCGCACAGGCCTCGCCCGCTCCGCCGTGGTTGGTTCCTATCGACGCGATGCCTGCGGCGACTGCCGTCGCCAAGGGTACGCCGCAACTGGCCGCCGCCCTTGCTACATGCGTAGAAGGCGCGTCCGGACCATGATCGACCGAACTCACGAGAATGGCATCGATCAGGCGCGCAGTTTTCCGGTCGGGCAATTCTCCCCGCAGCATGAGGTGAACGACCTCCGCGAAACTCACTTTGGCCATGAGTTCGGTAAGAGGGTACCCTCTGATGAGTACGCCGTCCGTGCCCGTACTGCTTATGGCTGTCGAAATGCTCACGCGTCCGCCTCCTTGATGCGGGCGTCCAGCGCGAATCCGCCCGAGCCTGCACCGAATGCCAGGAATGGATTGAGATCGACCGATTCCACGATCCCGTCGTTCGCGAGCATGAACTCTCCGAGCCTGACGAGCGTCGTTGCTATCGCACCTATGTCGGCAGGTTTTTCTCCGCGCACTCCGGAGAGAAGCGGGAATACCGCGTTTCGCTTGATGAAAAGGAGGGCCTCGTCCTTGCCGAATGGCGGCCGAAGAAAATCGGTACCGTTCAGCAACTCGACGAGAATGCCGCCGGGACCGAAGGCGATGACAGGGCCGAACTGCGCATCGAGCTGAGCTCCGATGAACACTTCCCTTCCGCCGCGAATCATCGGCTGAACCAGGAATCCCTCGATATGGCAATCTTCGGGTACGCGCGACAGCATGCCCATGGCGGACTCTCTGACAGCCTCTTCGCCGCGCAGATCCAGCGCCACAAAGCCCGAATCGCTCTTGTGGCTGAACCCGGAAACGAACAGCTTGAGAACGACGGAATCGCCGCTATATTTTTCCGGAACGTTTCCAACTGGCGGCACCCCGAGGAGATCGAAGTCGCGCCGGAAAAACACCGATGCCGCAGCGGCGACTTGCGCCGCAAAGAGAGCGTCGGTATCGCGCCCCACTTCCGTCGGCACAAAAACGCTGTCCACTACGGGAATGCCCGCTTCTTTGAGCAATGCCAGGGTCCGGTCACAGGTGAGCATGCCCATCTCCTTTGCCGGCGGACGCGCCCGATGCGATCCACGCTTTCCTGAATCTGCGCCAGGCGGAAAGGCGACCGAGCGCACACACCGCCGGGCCGGGCGAACCGAACAGCGGAATCCCGGCCTCCCTGAGTACCTGCAGCGCAGGGGATGCAACGGACCCCGTCGAAAGAGTCGAAAGTGTCGGTCCCACCCAGATTACGACGATCGGCTTGCCGGACTCGTCCCTCGCAGCCACGACATTCCTGGCCGTTTCCATCTCTATCTCTCTGTTCGGATCCTTGGCGAAAAGAAGGACGACGGCATCGATTCCCTGGTGAGCCAGAAACGGGCGGAGGGTATCCTTCACGACGGCGCCCCGCATCTTGTCGCCACCTACATCGACAGGGTTGAGAGAGATTCCGAATTCCGGGGGAAACGACTCCGGCTCGATCCCTGCGGATTTCGCAAGATCCCCGGTGAGCGACCCGAGTCCTCCCGATTGGGAAATCCAGGCGATCCGGCTGACGGGCGAATCAGCCACGGCCGCGGCTACGGAGGACGTCGCTATAAGGTCGTCGATGTCGTCGACAAGGATGATCCCGTATTGCCTGCATACGGCCTCGAATACTTCCCCTTCTCCGGCAAGGGCCGCCGTATGCGTCGCGGCCAGTTTCCTTCCGAGTTCCGTGCGCCCCGACTTGATCGCGATTACCGGTTTGCCGGCTTCCAGACATCGCCTGGCCGCTTCCACAAACTCGGTTCCGTCGGGCAGTCCTTCGATGAAAGCCGCGATAACCCTGGTCCCCGGGTCCGAAGCGAAGTGGAAAAGAAAATCGGAAAGTCTGAACCCGGCCTGATTGCCTACCGAC
>Ga0074198_1000911_pt1 | contig 24315 bp, 11 predicted proteins | sample EPASupsiteSAE323_FD_64527 | JGI IMG/M metagenome (GOLD analysis project Ga0074198, IMG submission 64527) | Bioremediated contaminated groundwater from EPA Superfund site, New Mexico - Sample SAE3-23 | ecosystem: Environmental > Aquatic > Deep subsurface > Groundwater > Contaminated ...
TCTCGCAGTCCTACAAGTTCACCCTGCCCGAAAGCAGGCTCGGAGTCTTCACAGTAAGGCCCGCAGCATACGGAAAGACCTGCTCCATAGTGTTCAACGCCGAGGGCAAGGACAAGAGCAAGGACGTTCAGACCGTCAAGTATTCCACTTGCGCGTCCGACTCTGCTGACAAGTTCCTCTCGGTGACTCCGTCCAAGGTAATCTGCACTTCCGACGAGGGCAACTGCAACACCGCCTCGACGATTACTATTTCCAACAACCTCTCAACTGACGTGGATGGCGTGGTCACTGTCACAATCAAGGGCGCAAGCCTGGTGCTTGACTCCTCCGCCAGCACCCTTGCAGGCGCAAAGACCGGAGCAAGCCTGTCAGGCACCGGCCTTGCAGCCGGACGCACCATCAGCTTTGACGACGCAAAGACCTCGCTTGACTCAGGATACACCTTCGAGATGGCGCGCGGCGCAAGCATAGACCTGAGCATCATACCCGCGGCAATCAACAAGACCCTCCAGCTGGTGGTCAACGCCATCGCAGGGACGCGCAAGGCAGTTGCCGCTGTTGAGATAAAGAACTGCCCCGGCGCAATCGACACAGTAGGCCCGACCATAGTCTCATCATACCCGACTTCGGGCTCGACCATAGACTACACGCCGTTCAAGATACTCATCACAACCGACAAGGCGGCTGTATGCACCCTTGACTCGCTCTACACCCTCACTTCCAGCTCCGGCGACCAGGTCCACACGATGGAGATGTCGCTGAACGCAGGCTCGGACTCTCCCGCGCTCAAGACTGGGCAGAACATCTATTCCGCCAAGTGCTGCAACCTTGCAGAAAACGGCGGCAAGTGCGGAACCGCCACAACCATAAGCTTCAAGTACGAGGCCGAATCCGAAGACAAGCTGGCCAACGGCGAGGACTGCGACACCGACGACGAGTGCGAGAGCGGCTACTGCAACTCCAAGGGAGTGTGTGCTGATGAAAGCGGCGGCTCCGGCTCCGATTTGTGCGGGCCGTACGGAATCGCCTGCTCGAGTTCATGCGGATCTCCAATTGGTTTAGGTAGTTCGTGCAAGAGTTATTTGAAAGATTGCTGCGCCTCCGGGCTTGAGTGCGGTAGTGACAACACTTGCATAGAGAAGACTTCCAAGACACTCGGCATGGCGTGCAGTTACACCAAGCAAAACTGCGACAATCCGTTTTACTGTGGTCAAGTACCGGCTACTACTGGTAATACCGGAGATCTCGACCGCTGTACCTGCAATTGGAAAAGTACGTCCACAGGCGCGACTGTTGGTTGCCCGACCTCGCAGCCAAACTGCGTAGAAGTGATAAGTGGTTCACAGTACGGCACTTGCGTCAGCGACAAAATCAAATCCACTCCGCCGAAAGAATGCAGCAAATGCGTCATCTGCAGCGACAGTGGCAGCTGCATCCAGCCTTCCACTTCGTCCGGCACGCAGACTGGCACTACCTGCACCAACACTTGCACTGCGCCTAAGGTTCACGCGTCTGATTGCAGCTGCGTAGACCCGCAGACACAACCGGGTACGACTCCATCAGGCATAGGCAACAAGTTCTTCAAGTATTCGTTCAGCTCAGGCAAGCTTACTGACGAATCTGGTGCGGAGGTTTCGACAACCGCTCCCATAGTCGTGTCATCCATCTTCCCGATCAGCGGGTTCTTCGTGCAGATGGTAAACGACATGGGCACGGACAGCAACATCGAACTTACCATTGACAAAGGCGGTTCGGAAATCTACCTGGTAAGCGGGACCAGCATATCTCCCGTTACCACGTCCCTGCAATTCGCCAAGACCGATACCGTTAAGACCAAGACTTTGTTTGTCGCGTACAACGGCAGCAGCCTCTACTCCGCTGCGGCAGGCAAGCTTGCGTTTGCAAACGGCGCAATATCTGCGCAGACTGTCAAGTTCACCGTAGGCACCACGCCGAAAAAGGACCTCCAGATGAACCTGCAAGTCAGCGTAGCGCCCACGGACAAGTACGCCTTCTCGGCAGGGCTCTTTGACAAGAACTCCGCGATGTTCGTCCCCTACGTCTACGCTGACGACGGGAAGGCGACCGCAACTCTGGATGGCAACTATGTCAACCCGAGCCTTGTCAAGACTTCAAGCGGCAGCTTCGACTTCGAGTACAAGATGTTCAACAACATTCAGTTCGGAGGCAACACCGGCTCCGTGAAGACCAAGCCCATAACTCCGACAAAGACGGACGGCTCGTTCGAGTTCCCGCAGACTGCGGTGACTGCCGAGGTACTCTCAACGCTGAAGGCCGACGTGAGCCTGAACAGCGCCGCGCTCAACGTGTTGGGCGCAGTCAAGACCTCCGGCAGCGCGCTGACCCACGCGGAGATGGCATCGGAGCTGACTGCGGCAGTAAAAGAGCAGTATGCCCTCGAGCAGGTCGCCTCAAAGGTCGGAGTCGCATCGGACTTGTTTGCCAAGATTGGCGTGCGTTATGGTGCAACCGCTTCCGGAGCCAATACCGCTCCGGCTGCAGGAAACCCCGGGATTACCAACGCGCCGGCAACCGGAAAGACCGCGTCGTTTGCTGAGTGCAATAATGGCGATCAGCGATTCTGCGACAAGGACGGTAACTGTTACTCGAAGGTAATATGCACAGAAAACTCGGGTACTGTTAAAATCAATGGAAAATGCGTGGCATTAGACCCCTCGGTCAGCAGCTGCAAGAGTCCATACACGTATTATGCCACTTTCAAGGGAACCACGCCCGTTAGCGAAATCGGCTGCTACTGGCTGCAAACTTGCGCCAGTTCCGCGTGGCCTACAAGCGCATCAGTTGACACTGGTCTGCCAGCAAACCCGCTTGCGCCTTCGGGAAGCCAGCAGGCCACTTCGGGAAGTACCGTTGCAGTAACCCCTGTCAGCGGTTCATTCCCCGACATCTATGTGGCAGCAATCGAGGGCGGAACACTGCGCGTGCTTCGGTTCACTTATTCATCCGGTACGTATGGCGAGCCGACCGACATAACCAGCAACTACGAGTACCCTGTCGGGGAGAACAGGGACAAGGTACAAGTCGGCGATAAGGCGTACTCGCTTTTTGCGTACCCCGGGCAGAAGTTCAATACTGCTGTAGGTTCTGGAGCAACTGCCACTGCCAGCGTTCCCTCCGGGACGTCTACAATCTCGTCTGGAACGTTCTATAACTTGGTTTACTGGATTTGGCCGTTCTCGGGCCATGCATTCACCGTCGGTGGAAGCGACTATGGGTTGTACGGTTACGAGGGCCCAGTGAACGAAGAAGAGTCTGGAAAGTGGGTGCGCTTATACGAGTATCCTTCGGCTCACTACGCCCAGTACAAGTTTAATGCATTGGGCCGTGATGGTGCTTCGGTCTCTTATGGGGCTTTTGGCACGGATGCTAAGTTTGAAAAATGTACCGTAGTCAAGGCGACTGCGACAACCAGCTATGATGAGCGATGCGAAGCTATGGGCTCTGCGGACGTGAAAACGTTGCTCGGTGCCGCTGCCGGCAGTTCGACGCTCCCGGGTACGCCTGGCGACGCCCAAGCATTGCCTGCAAGCGGCGTCTGTTCGGACTATGGCAAATGCAAGGCAGACGGTTCTGACTCGTACTGCAACCCGTCCTCCAAGAAGACCGAGAGCAACCCGCGCCTTTGCTGCGCAAGCGGCCTGTCGCAGGGCGGCAACTGCGTACCTACCGGCCCGCAGGGTGGGGCATATTCATTGCCGGGATTGGTGCAATACGTTTCTTCTTTCGGCAGGTTTGCGGAGTCAATCGCAGACATCAAGAAAGAAGGCAGTGCAAAGTTGGGCATCGTCAGCAATGACGTTCTTGCCTCAACAGATGGCTCATGCACTGTTCGCACGTTCTCGTCACTATCCAGCATTGTCGGCTGTGGCTCCGGCACAGGCAACGATGGCTCTTGTGCTCGGGCATTCTATGGCATAACTTGCGAAAAGTTCGACTGCGACAGCACGCAATCGTCCGATGCGTCCTTGTTGTATTGGGCCTTGAACGACCCGCAACTTAAGAAGTACTCCGTGGAAGCAGGGAACGGAAACTGCCAGTCGAAATCCGGCATAGCTGACTTGGGACCGGTCCTGATGCCCAAGCTCTCGCAGGTCAACCCGACTCCAGTAACCGTCGCCTCAACTGCGGCCGCGCCCACTGCGTCCGGTTCGTCCCTGACAGGAGGGGCAACCGGCAACACGCTGTCGCCCTTTGGCTCAAGCAGCGCCTCTGACAGCTATTACTGCGCGTATGGGTCAAGCACCAGCTGCAGCGACATATACGGCGGAGGGTTCAGCTGCCTGTACAAGTTTTCCGAAGCGTATTCGGGAGTTCCCACCACATCAACTGAGAAGGCGAAGTTCATGTGCATGCAGTCAAGCAGTTCGTATTCTGGGCAGTGCAGTGCTTGCGACTCGCACCAGACTGCCTGCGTTAGCGAGGGCGGGACTTTCAGGTGCGCGGCGTTCTGTAAAGTTGGCGCCGATTGCGCGTCCGGCTACTATTGCACGCGGCCGCTCAACCACCCCGATGTCAACGCGTACGGGGTTTGCTTGAAGTCCTCAAGCGGCGCTTCAGTGACTCCCGGACTCACCGCGTGCCCAAGCGGGACGTATTATGATACCAACGGGAGGTGTGTGGCGCCCTTTGTGTACAACACTGAGACAAAGACCTGCCCAACCAACGGCGAATACAATTCCCTGACCGGCAAATGCGCTTGCAATGCGGACCCGTCGGACGGGGACAGCCGCAACGGGTGCCCGTTCAGGCTTGACACCGATTCAAGCGCAACTGCCTTGAATTCCGAAGGCAAATACATAAACCACGATTTCGACTGCATCATTATGCAGGAAGTCGGCGTTCGCAAGTGCTACAAGGCCGCACCAACCGCAACTACCGGGTCATCGGACTTCTGCGAAGCCCTGTACCAGGCCGGGCTCAAGTCCTCCTCCGAGTCAGGTTATAGGTCAGACGGCGTAATTTGCCGCGACCCACGGGCCGTATGCGTATATGGCAACACGTTGGCGGACACCACCTGTTATGTCCCTGAGTGCTGGTCAAGCTGGGACTGCCATCCGGAAACAGACGGAAGTTCGAGCTTGAAGGACACCCAAATCTGCAAGGCAGGAAAATGCGTCCCCAGGCCAACGAAATAATTCCCTTTCTTTTTTCAATTTCTTTTTCTTGATTTTTTACCCGCTTGCCCTCAGCTTGTGCAATTCGCTTTTTTACGCGCGTTGACTTGCTTTTCTTCGCATCCTGTGCGTTGCATTATTATTCATTTGTGCATTATTTGCACTCAGGTGATTTGGGTTGTACAGGGCGTTGGAGTCATTTTCGGCACTTCTCATCGTTGTGTTGGTTGCAATCCTGGGTATTGTGGTTTTTTCGCAGTACGGTTCCGCAGGCTCGCAGGCCCAGACGCCGACCCCGTTCCTGAACGGGGGCTCTGAAGGTTCGGGATATTATGTTGCAAGTTCCCTCATAGGCAAGGACCGCAGCACATTCGTGTTCGAGTACACTCCGCCCAAGGACTTCGACGGGAGCCTGACTCTGGTGGTCCCGTTCGACTACGCGGATTACCAGGCAGGAAAGATGACGTTCTCGCCGGAGCCTTCGAAGGTCGAGCCGGTAGCTTTGAACGTGAGCCTTGAGGGAAGGTCGCGCAAAACCGCGCAGTTTTCGGTCATATCCTTCGCAGTTGGCATGGGCGGGCTGGAGAACTTCCAGTCGATTACGGGGACGAGCATCTTCTACAAAGGCCTCAAGTCCGACGGCAGCTCTCCGTTTACATTCACCTTGAACTATGAAAAGGACGGCGATGCCGTGGCCAGGCGCATAGCCAACGACCAGGCAATTCTGCTGCAGCCGGTTGCACCTTCGTCTGCCTCACAGGTTCCGGCAGTTGCCGCGGAAGGCACCAAGCCTGTCACGTCTGACACTGGTTCAGGGACTGTCACCGCGCCTGCGGTTGTACAAGAAACCGTGCTTAAAAGCGATACTGGTTCGTGCGACCAGACGATGGCAAACGATTTGGTTGGCAAGGGCGGCAGGGCGCTGAACCTCATACGCTATTCCATAAACGACAAGAAGTTCTATCAGTACTTTGCTTTTGAGGATTCGGTGAAGGACTCGTTCTCCTGCCCGTTCGGTGAAAGTGCAGCTGCTGATGGTATATTGGAGTCGACCCTTTCACTTGACGTGTCAACAGTTCTTCCTGTCAGCGGCTTTTTGCTGCAGATAGACAACACCGGCGTTTCCAGCGAGCGCAGGGTGTTGTTCGCGTTTTCGGGCAGCAGGCTCAAGTTGACCTCGGTGGACGAGCCTGCGAAGGAGACTCTCGACGGCGTAACCGTTCTTGCGGGAGAGTCGAAGTATTTACTGGTCACCTATGACGGCCGCAATTATGTTCTCAACCCTGACGGGAAAGTTCGTTTGAATTCTTTCAGTGAAAACAACCCGTCGCTTACTTTGGGCATCAGCGGGGATTACACTTCGGGCCCAACCGGCACCAAGAGGCGGCTAGTCCTGTTGTCGAAGCCTCTTGCGGAGAACGACCCTCTGGGCTTCAGTACCGGGTTGTATGAGACCAAGGTCACGACAGTGATGGACGAGGGGACTTTTGTGGAGTCAACAGAGACTTCATCTGGGTTTGCTACTGTAAAAGATGGCTCGTTCATGTTATCTTCTTCGGCAGGCGCATCCTATCAGAGCTTCTTCAAAAGCAACGTGCTTTGGGAAGATGAAACGGTCTACCCTGTAGGTACTGCCTCTTCGCTGGCAAGCACCTCTGAATCCGCAAGCACTGCGAAGTTAAGCATCAACCAGGCGCCCAACGCGCTTGTCGAGGCGCCGTTTGGAAGTTTCGTCGCAGAAGGCATGGCCGCTGCAACGTACGCAAATGCGTTGACTGCTGAAATCAACTCGGCCATAGCGCCACTTAAGAGCTTACGGGGTGCGCTGGACAAGGCTACGCTGAAGGCCAACCCGACTACCGTTGCAGGCGTAAAGCTGCGCAACGTGAACTTCTACGGGTTGCTGCCGTCGCCGGTTGATTCGTACCACACCCGCGACATAGCTGCGTTGAAGGACATGGTTATTTCGGCCACGGATGCAAACGGCAATTTCAAGTTGCTGTCCTTCAAGTACGATGCAGCAAGCGAGTCATACTTGACGCCTGTAGACGCGACTGACTATTATGCATGCATTCTCAAGGGCGGTTCCAGCGAGACCTGCACGCTCTCCACTACTCCGCTTTACACCACTGCCAAGCCCGAGACGTTGGCTTCGGTCGCCTGCGGCAACCGCGGGGACCAGTGCAATGCCGGACGGTGCAACCCCGGTTTTGTATGCGATGCGTTCTCGTACACTTGCGTGTCAAGCTCTGCAGGTGCGTGCACTCCCGGTCTGCTCACGTCTGCGGGTGTTTTCGTGCCCAACACTCCAATTAAGGAGAATGTCGAGAGCACGTCGAATGCAAACCTTGACTGTCAGTTCAACGAGCCGTTCTGCGTGTACGCTCCCAACTTTGTGCTGACTACTAGCGACACCAAATATGGGTTCTGCAAGTCCGCAAAGAACACATGCGCCGAGGCTTGCGCAGCTGGACAGATATGCGCCAAGGACAAGGGCTGCATAACCCCGGCGCCCTGCAAGGCGGGCTGATTTTTACTTTCCATTTTTCCTTTTTATTTTCCCCTTTCTTTTACTTCTTTTTTTCCAGTTTTCATTCGTGGCCGTATTCTAATTCTTTTTATACCATCGCCTCGCTTATTTAATTCGTATATTTATGCTCGATGACTTCCTTGAGGGGCTAACCGCCCGGTGGCAGGAGTTTCTCGACTGGAGCGACGAGAAGGGCTTGCCGCTGCGCGGCGCGTCCGATTCGCTTGAGCAGAACGGGATTCCGCCCGCTCCGTTCTTCCTAGGGCTTCTTATCCTTGTCATATGCGCAATAGGCTACTTTGCGTATTCCAATGTCGGACCAGCGACGGGCACCATAACTATAAACGTCCACGACCTCACGGGAGTCGACGTCGCCGGCGCGAACGTGATTCTTACCAAGCTTGCGGACAACTCGGTGTTCTTTGAGAACCTCTCCGACTCGGACGGCATCGCGGTGTTTGTGCACGTTCCGCTTACTGCCTACAACGTCTCGGTGAGCTCGACCAACTACAAGGGCAAGTTCGCAACTGTTGACATCACCGACTCTCCCTCGCGCGAGCAGACCATCAAGCTTGAGGAGAAGCCGGTGAACGCGAACGCGACCGTAATCGTTGACGTTTCCGGAGTCTCGGGCGCGGTAATTCCCGCAATATCCGTCAAGAACTCGATGCTTTCCGTGGTGGGCTCCAAGCTGGGCAAGAGCGTGACTTTCTCGCTTCCAAAGTCCGCAACCTACACCATCATCGCAAATGCCGAGGGCTACGTGCAGAACTCCTCGACCGTAACAATAGGCGCGGAGGACCCGGTGCCGGTATCGATTTTCCTTTATCCTGTTGCGGACGAGACCACTGTTGATGTCATAGTCCAGCTTTCGGTGACTGCGGCTAACGCGTCTTTCAGCGGCGCAGCAGTCAAGGTCCTCACTTCAACCGGGCTTTTGTTGCGCACCCTGAACGCGGATGCCGACGGGAAGTCCATAGTCAAGCTTGCAAGGGGAGAGAGGTTCAGGTTCATCGCGTCCCTTGAAGGCTACGACGAGGCCGTGCTTGACTATACTGCTGACCCCGCTTTCAAGAGCGTAAAAATCGCGCTTTCAAAGCCCGGCTCTGACGGTGCGGTAAAGACCGTGTGCACCGTTGTTGACGAGGCTGGAAACAAGGCAGGAGTCGCAACCGTGAACCTCTACCTGGAAGATGAGAAGGTCACAAGCGCAAAGACCGCAGCTGACGGCCTGGCGTCATTCTCACTCAAGCCGGCTGCCTTGTACTGGGTAACTGCCTACAAGTCAAAGTACCTCCCAACGGGGATTGCATTGACTGCGGGCGCTGATTGCAAGCTTGTGCTTGTCGCGTCCACAAAGGAGAACGCGGCCAAGGTGAAAGTCAAAGTCACCGACGAGTCCGACGGCCTGATTTCAGGAGCGTCGGTTGCGCTCTTTGGAACAGCAGGCGCGCTTGGCCTGCCTGAGACGACCACTGGCTCGGACGGCGCTGCTGACTTCTCGGACGTCCCGCTTGCATCGGTATACGCATTCGCCTCTTCAAAGGGCAGGACCGGTTATTCGTCCTCAAAGGACATCACTGTCGAGGGCGAGGACGGCAAGAACTACACCGTGCTCACCGCGCGCCTTAATCCGCAGAAGGGCACGCTCAAGTTCCGCGTAATAGACCGCTTCACACGCCAGGCAATAACCGGCGCGACCGTTGACGCTTCCACAACCGACTCCGGCTCGTGCACGACCATAAGCGGCATCTGCACAGTTGACATACTCGAAGGCTGGGGATACTTCAAGGTCACCGCACCTGGCTACTCCACTTATTCGTCCGCGCAGGTGCAGGTCGTGCCCAACGTGGAGAAGGAAGTCCAGGTCGAGGTGCTCTCAAGCGCAATAGCGGAAAACGTCAAGGCGGTGTTCCTCGGTCTTTACGACCTTTCAGGCAACAGGGTGTCTTCGCTTGAGCCTTCAACCACCTACAACGCCAAGTTCCTAATCAACGCGCCTGACATGAAGTTCACAAAGGCAACGCTCCACACGCGGATTGGCACCGCTTCAGGCGGTGCAAGCACGCTCAACGCCTACATCTCCGGCTTTGACGGCGGCTCCGACGCATCCACTTCAGGAAGCGACTCCTACGGCGTGTCCTCGGTTGTTGCAAACACTTCCGCCCTTGACTCGGTCGAGTCCGCATACGACTCCGCGGCCAGCTCCATAGAATACAAGTGGGCCGAGTTTTCCTACCCGTCGTTTGCAGGCACCAAGGAAGCCTACGTCCAGGTCACCACGCGCCAGGTAAAGAACGGCACCGTGCTCTTCGGCTACCGCACCGCCTACTCGACTGCCAACGGCACCCTGCGCGACCCGTCCGATGACGGCGTCAAGGCGGGCCAGGAGCAGCTTGCGGCAGTGAACGTCACCAAGTATTCCATTTCATTCGGAGGGGTCTGCTCCGACGACCAGTGCATCGAGGCCAAGGTCGAGTCAAGCCGCGGCGAGTTCTCCAAGAACTTCGAGGCAACTGTTCCCGAGGAGTTCACCCTGCGCGTGACCTCGATTTCCCAGAAGGGGCCGTACGACCTGCGCATACTCTCAAACTCCAAAAAGACCGCCACTATGGTGTCGGGCAGCTCGCCTTCGGGCTCGGCCACTATCACCGACGAGGATGACGGCCAGCTTGCGGTTGTGTCGGTGCCCAAAGGCAACGTGGATGCCGAGTTCAAGGTAAAGGCCCTGCGCATCTCCGACGCGCTCTCGTTCGCAATCGAGGTCGATTACGAGGGCGAGAAGGTAAACGGCATTGACCTTGCAGGCAGGGTGATATCGTCTTCCAACAACGTGCTGGAAGTGGGCGTTTCGCCTTCCTACATTTCCGCGCTTGCGGAGAACGCCGTGACTTTCCTTGTAAAGGATGCGTACGGCACTCCCATCGAGGACGCACACGTCGAGATTGGCTCCAAGACCGATGTGTTCGGCGACTCGTCCTACGAGACCGACGGCTCCGCTGAGGAGAACTCCGGCGCGGACGGCAAGTACCTTATCGAGGGAGTCTACCCTGACGCAATCGGCAGCGCGGACTTCACGGTCACAGTAACCGGCTACACGAAGTTCTACGGCTCAATCCCGGTAACTGCAAAGAAGATGGTCGAGGTCTCGCCAACGGAGAAGCTTGACTTGATTGTCGACTCCAAGGAAGGAAACTCCGACACTATTTCGGTTTCGAACCTGCTTGAGAACGACGTGCGCGTGCGCTCGTCGGTTGTACTTGACAAGTCGCCCCGCATCACCGGCACCTTGCTTTCGGAGTCCGAGTTCGCCCTGGAGTCCGGCGCTTCTCAGGACATAAAGTTCGACACCTGGATCCTCGACTCCGTGCTTGACGTTGCCAAGGCCACCCGCACGCTTTCGGAAAACTTCACCGGCTCGATAATCATAACCGCGCGCGCCGGAAGCTCGCGCCAGACCGTCAAGATACCCTTCAAGGTCTATTCCGCCTTCGTCCAGCACCCGCTTGAGGAGTCCTGGGGCGTGGAGGAGGACTCGGCCGAGCTTACCGTTTACCTGGGCGCGGACAACACTTCGTACGCCGACGTGCACGTGTTCAACAGCCTTCCAGCCAACCTGCTTGTGAACTACCAGCTCGACTCTGCAACCGACTGGCTTTCGTTCTCTCCGGCATCGCTGGTGCTTGGCCCCTACTCCGGCGAGTCCGGCCAGGTGGTCCTTGCAGGCGAGGAGGAGGCCGCGCAGGAAAGCAGCATAAAGAACCTCACGATAATGGCAAACGTGCCTTCCGGACGCAGGACGATGTGCGTGATGGAAAACAACGGCCAAGTCACCACCAACCTCACTTTGGTGGCGTCGATAAACGGCATCCGCTCCGAGCGCAAGATTCCGGTCACTTTGAACCTGCAGTCCGACGTGGACTGCGTGCCCGACAACGCCGTTGACGTGCTCATGCCCCTTGGGATGAAGGTCTCCCTCTCGGCAAAGACTCTGAAGAAGGAGAACGAGGACGGCTCGATTGCAGTTCAGGAGCCTAGCAAGGACAACACCCGCGTGGTGTTTTCCGGCGCCTCGCTTTCGGAAAGCAAGACCGCGCCCTACCTCACTTCGCCGTCCGGCTCCACAATCAGCGCCTCGCCCAGCATGGCAGTTGTAATCAAGCCGCAGGAGGAGTTCACGCTTGCATTGCCATACGTCACCACTTACTACGTTGATTCCTACCTTGAGCGCGCAAACAACGCGGACGGCTCGGTATCGTTCACCCTCAACAGCGAAGACATCGTCACGTTCCCTGCGGGCACGGTAATCGGCGTCTCAACAGCAAGCCTGGCGTCCAAGGCCTCGACCGGGTTTGCAAGCGCAAAGTTTGCAACAACCGAAAGCACAGGCACCGCCCAGGCAGGCGTGACCGCAAAGGTGCTTGCATATTCGGCAGTCAACTTCAAGACAGCAGGCTCGTCAGCAGCCTGCACTTCCGAAGTAAAGATACCCGCGTCCAGCACAATCTCCCTGCCTTCGGGCACCCAGATTACGACCTCGCCTTCAGGCTCCAAGGAAGCCGCGCTTCCGGACTGCTCGTCCGTGGAGATCACTTCCGAGGACGATTCCGTGATAGTCCTGCCTTCTGCAAACAAGATAGTGTTCTCGGATGACGCCGAGATTACCCGCGACGGCCAGGTCCAGGCCGCAAACGTGCCCAAGAGGGACGAGATGGCGGTATCCTACTGCACGCAGACCGCAAAGGACACCTACGCCGCGACTTTCGGCGAGGACGTTTCGTTCCAGTTCTCGGAGAACAAGACCGTCACGTCCGGGGCCATCAAGTTCGGCTCGTGCCAGCAGATAGTCACGTCAAACGGCTACACCCTTCCGCCCGCAACAGCCATCTCCTTCGGCGATGAGACCGAAGTGATAACCGACGACGACGGCAACACCGCAGTCAACGTCTATGCTGGAAACCAGGTCACTTTCACTTCCTGCGTATGCACCGACGCCAAGTCCGGCAAGGTCAGGCTCACGCAGGGCATCACCGCAACCTCGGGAGCAGCGCTTACGGCCAACCCCTCCAAGATCGAGTTCGTGCTCACCGACGGCAAGCTGATTGCCACCAACGACTCGGTGTGCGTCTCCAACAGCGCGGTCCAGTCGCTGAACGTGTCCGCCACTGCAAACAACATCCCCGCAGGCATAATCACCAAGGACGACATCTTCTTCGGCGGCGAGTACTCGCACTCCGGAGTTCTTGCAACTTCCAAGGCCAACTCCTGCAGCAAGCTCACGATAAATGCCAAGGTTCCCGACACGCTCCTTGACTCGTACGGGTGCATAAAGAGCGAACTCAAGCAGCCGCAGGTCTACGAGGGCAAGATAAAGCTCACAGCCAAGACGCTTTCCGGAGTCGAAGTATCCCCCGAGCACATGCCCGAGGTATCCGTAAAGGTCACGGTGAAGAAGGGCGTTTGCGAGGCCAGGGACATGGGCCTTTCCGACCCGTACCTTAAGGGCATCTTCGTAAACTACGATTCGGCAGTACTGGACGTAAAGACCGGGCAGAAGCGCGTGTTCGCGTTCAAGAACGCAGGCCACGCCCGCCCGCTGCTTTTGGTGAACAACCTTCCAAACGACGTCTCGGTGTCGTTCAAGTCCTCCGACCCGTCGGTGGTCAACTGCGAGAAAGTTCCCGCAACCATCAAGCGTTCTGACGCGGTCAGCCTGCTCTGCGGTTCAGGGCTTGCAAGCGGCAGCGCCACGGGCCAACAGGCGATACTGACCTTCAACTTCACTTATGGCAGCGAATTCAACGTCACAACCGTCCGCGCAATAGTCTATTCGGCAAACGACGCGTCGCTTTACTCGTCCTCTCCCATGGGCGACCTGCTGCCGCAGGAACGCAAGACCGCCGCTCAAGCCGCCACTGTGGCGAAAACAGCCGGCGCCGAAGGCGAATCCGCAAGCTTTGCAGATGCAACCGCGTCTCCTTCACCGTCGCCGTCACCAACCGCCTCTCCAGCCCCGGCTGTTGCCGCCCCAGCAACTCCCGCAACCACCAACCTTGTCTCGGGCGTCAACTTCGGCGTCGAATACGTTTCAGACTGCACGACACACTTCTGCACTTACGACCAGTCTGTTGCCGCATACACCAAGTTCGTGGGCAACATGCGCCAGGTCGTCGACTACATAGCAAAGGACGACGAGGGGTTGGTCAAGAGGCTTGACGCGGTCTGCAACGAAAAGACGCGCGGGACCGGCAACGAGTACTCCAAGGTCATGTTGATACAAGTTGCCAACATGAACCAGTCGTTCGACTTCCTCAACTCCGTGGCGCAGTCGCAGTTTGGCACGGTCACAAACACCGCCGGAATGCCAACGTTCGACGGCTGCGGAGTCTACAAGATAACTGCAAAGCCCCAGTTCTGCGTCACCAAGTTCACAAGCGCCTCTGAGTTCAAGGGCAGCCTCCAGATAGACATAGCTGCCGAGAAGATGGATTACTGCAAGGAGACCCTTGCAAACTCGATGCTGCTGCTTGGAAACGACGCCGAACTCATAGTTGGCAACGAGCTTACCAAGGGAGCTGGAGAAATAGCGTGTGCGCTTGAGGCTGCAGCTAAGCTTGACGTAAACACGCTAATGTCCGGGCCAATCAAGATAGGCGTCTACCGGAACGAGTCGGCCAACGTCCACGACGACGAGACTGCTGCTGCCTTGCTTGCGGCAGGCTTCGGTTCGACTTCCGACACGACCCTTTTCAACCAAGGGTCAACTTACCCGCTGCTCAAGTACGACCAGGCTGGAAGGGTGAAAGTTGCATCCTCCTACGAGAACGACGAGTACTGCATGAGGGAAGGCGGGCTAGTATTGTCCGAGACTGCGGCCGTTTTGACCGCCCCAAGCATCGCCGCCCTATTCTCCGGAGTAGGCACTGCGCCCGCTGCGATCGACCTTGCATCAACAATTGTCAGCACTATCAGTCTTACCGCAGTCGAAGTGGCTGGAGGCAAGTCATTTGGTTGTGCATTGATGTGTTCGACTTTGATGAGTTCTATTACCTCGAAAGTCCAAACCCTTTCAGTTGTTAAGGAGTTATATTCGGCTGGGGCTTTGACTAGTGGTGGACGTGGTGCGGTAGAGTTGGCTCGTGCACTTGGCTGGTCCGGAACAGGCACAAAGGCCATCACTTCTTTGGCTAAGGCGCACGCTCTTACTGCAGGACTTACTGGTTTGGGTATGATTGGTGCGTATACTACTGGTGGTTCCCACACGGTAACTGCCTTGACCGGCACTGCAGTGCAGTATTACAGCGGTTCAGCCAGCGTGTACAACACGCTGTTCAACCAGAAGCAGCAGTACATACGTTACCTGATGCAGAACAAGCTTGCGCCCAATTATGCGGTTGCAGAAAGCCGTGCCAATGACTTACTGACTAAGGGCTTCACGCAGTCTACGTCACTTGCCGGCAAAACCATTGGCGCTGCGCTGGCGTCGTCGTCGAACTTTGAATTTGCAGTTGAGAAACTCGCGTTAGGCGTGGACGAAGCAGACCAGTTGAGTATTTTACAGAAACTAAAAAGCAAGCTGTCCTCGTCAGCAAGCCCCGCTCTTGTAAGTGAAGTTGATTCGGCAATATATGCGATTCAGAATTCGCCGTTACACCCGAATCAGGTAGATGCTGATTGGTTTGGCAACGTTCTCAAAAAGGCCAAAGGCAGTGAACTAGGTTCAACTGCTTTGATTGAGACGTTCACTGAAGCAAACCTGAAGGGTGTGAATGTCGAAAGCATACTGACTTCAAAAGGCATAACTGCTATTTCTGCATCAACTGCGGATATAATTGCCCTTCGCGCGGAGTTCATCCCTGAAGGAATTACAAACGAACTTTCTTCAAAGACCGTCGCTGACCGGCGAACAATGTTGGGTGACTTATCAAAGCAATTGTCAAAGCAGATTACTGGAAAAGTTTCTTCTGCCGAGGAAGCAGCTATTATTGGATACCTTAAAACTGCCGGTACTGAAGCAGACAACTTGGTTACAATGGAAAATAATTTGAAGATTGCTTACGGTTTGCTTGAAAAGAACAATTTTGGTCAAGAAGCAGAGACTGCCGCGAAGCAATTTAATCTCTACAAGGGTCTTTCTTCTAAACAGATAGCCGCTAAAATTACTGCCGTCAACCCCTCCGGTTCGACTCTGACTCAAAAAGTCACTTCGTCCCTCAACAAGGAGACTGCTGCCAAGTACTTGTCACAAGCGCCGGTGTTCCTTGCGACGCTCGTTGCGTTCATGATGATGGACTGCAGTTTCGAGCCAACTCAGGCAGTCCTTGACCCGAACGTCCAGAACCACTTCGTGGTATATTCCAAGAAGAAGGAGTCGAACGCGGTTTTGGGCGTGATTCCGGCAATCAACCAGCCGTCAATGACCCGCGTCTGCTTTGCTGACAAGACAACCTCGCAATACATGACTGAGCCGTTGACCGTTTCAAAGGAGTCGAATTGCGTCAATGTAGAAGACAGCATATGTCCTGCTGGAAAGTCCTACGAAGCCTGCATAGCATTGGCGAATACCAGCAGTGTCGGCGGGCTTAAGAGTTATACTCTGTTCCTGAGCACTGACGAGAAATTATCGAAGGCCGGTTCAACCGAACTGTTGTCGTCACTGTTCAATTCATATTCAAAGCCGTGGGATACCAAGAAAGACCCGATATACCGAAGAACTAGCGACCTGACTTACGGCTGGTTTGGCGAAAAGGACTCAAATGCATTCACGTTGATTAACAGTTAGTGATATTAGATGGTTGAAAGACAAAGGCAGCGTTATATCCGTTCTGAAAAGGCTTCGGCAGAGCCTACTGGAAAGCGCAGGCCTGGCATAAGTTTCAAATTCTTGCTGGTCCTTTGTGTGGTTGCGGCATTGATATTTGCGTATACCTCGGGACGTTTGACTATTCCTTCATTTGGTGCGCAGGCAAGCCCGACATCTACGCTGACTGAGGCGTATCTGGAGGGTTCTTTTGACGCCCAGTTCCTCAAGTTCACCCACTCGAAGCATAATTTCACGGTCAGTTATCCTGTTGGTTATGTTGTGCAGTCAAGCAATGCCGACCCGTTTGCCGCAAGGTTCTATGCGGAAGGGAACAACCTCAACGTCCCCGTTTCAGTGTATTTCTTTGTCACGAACGAAAGCTTCTCAAGCAAGGATTACTCGGCTTTTGTCAATGACCTTGCGTCAGACCCGTCATTTAGCGGGTCAATAGGGTATAATGGCTCGATGACGTTCGGCCGGAACTCTTTTTATTATATCAATGCATCGGTTAATTCGGAGGACGCTGGCGAGCAGGTTTTTGTGTCGTTTGCTTTCCTGAACTGTCCCAATTACAGTGTTTTGGTGAACGGGATTGTTCCCGATAGTTCGAAGGGCGAGCGGTTCGTTGTGCGTTCTGCGTTGGAGTCCTTCGAGTGCGGGTAAGTTCTGAGGTTGTTGATATGCCGGATCCTAATGTTTTCTTCGGGCGGGGTGCTGCTAAGCGTATATTGACCGGTAGGGAAGAAGACGCGAGGAAAGCAAAAGATCCAAATTTAGCGTCAGAAGAAAATAAGTTGCTTGAGAAGTATCCGTCTAAAGCAATGCGCTTGCCCACTGACCATCTTGATTATCCTGGTGAGCACAATTCCAATGTTAGGGATTTTGTTAATCAGCACAAGGAAGCTGGCATCAAGGCCGTGATTACGCACATACTTGACAAGGGAACGGAACTTCCCGAGGATGCTAAGGGAAAAATTACTGATCATTTTGTAAAGGATTACCAGGGAAAAATCTCGGAATCGCCTACACTGACCGACTTTTTCAGTTGCTTTACTGAAGCTTCTGTTGGCGACATCTCAAAGAAGCATGTAGATGCGCTGCCTGCGGGGCATCCGAAACGGACGGTCATCGCCGCAGTCGTATCCAATCCTGAACCGTATATTGCTACCCTCAAGAGGGCTCTTCGTTTCTCCAGCTTGTCCAGCTTACTTCCCGACGCCCCGAAGAAGTAGGCCGGGCCGGTTTCTTTTTTGTTTTTTCTTCTGCAAAACTTATTTTAACGCGGGTTCCTTTTTTCCTTCATGGCTTCCCGTTCGCAGGCAATCAATTCCCGCAGAATCCAGTTCGTCTTCCTGCTTCTTCTCGTGGTCGTGGCTGTTGTGATGCTTGCGTCAAGCGACCTGGGCAAGGGGTCGGTGTTCGGAATCCCGATGAAGGCAGTCTACGGGTTCGTGGGCATGGTCCTTGTCATTGTAGTTGCGGTTTCGGGCCAGAAGGCGCTGTTTTCCAACATTCCTGACGGCGAGTCCGACGGCCGTGACGTGATGTCGAAGGCCGAGGACGTGGCTTCGGAGAAGGGCTTGGGCAGGCTTGCCGAGATAAAGTACGGCAAGCGCAGGCAAAAGGCCGGTTCGGTCCCTTTCGAGGGAATGTTCGGAAAGGAAGACGAGTGAGCGTGCAACTTCCCGCCAAGCGGCTCAAGGCTTATATAGCTGCCCATCCCGTTTATTGATATCCCAAAGGCTATTCCTAGAGGTTGATGTTGGCGATGCTATTTGCGCGTACCCGGGCCGGCATTTCCCATATCAAGAGTGGTATCTCCTACCTCAAAAGCGGTTATACCACCGTCACTAATTACCTGCGTAGGAAGCCTTACGGCAAGCCGTTGGAGTTTTCCAATGACCCGTTGTACCACGAGACCGCCATCCGCGAGTGGGGCGTTCCCGAGCTGAATTCCAATGACCCGAGGGTGCGCCAGAACCTCCATCACAAGGCGATGGAGAACCTCTTCGGCGGCCAGCCCTCCGAAGAACGCCCGAACTATGTTCCCGGAAGCCAGCCTGTTGACCGTGCGGAGTTCGTAATCAAGCAGCATCTCAAGACCCTTGGCCTGAAGGAGAAGGGGTCGTCTTTTCTTGCACAAAAGTTCATGGAAGAGTCTCCCGAAGCGATGCGCGAAATTTATACTTCTCCCGCTATGACTGCACTGGTGGTCCAGTACTCCAAGCCCGGTCTTGTCAAGAAGCGTGCGTACACCAATTCAATACTTGCTCTAGTGGGGTCGGAGAAGAGGCCGCCCATAACTGCGGGCAACATCCTGTATTCCGAGCTGAAGAACCACTCGTTGTACGGCGAGAGGCGGCTGAAGGCGCTCTTTAAGGAAGCCCGGCAGATGGATGCCGCTGCGCAGGCGCCGGTTCCCCAGCCCGCCGCGCCGGAAGGGGGCCTCATTGGCAGCAAGGACTTGCCAGACGAGGGCATCCCGACGCAAAAGTTGCCAATAATTAACAAGGGCGACGTGAAATCCGGCTCGCTTTTGCCAAAGAGGTACCTGTTAAACAACGGGCCGGTCAAGCCCGAAGGCAATGCTTTGTCCCGGTCTCACTTCGAAGCAGTAATAGCGGACGCCAATGTTCGGAGGCAACTTGCATCCGTGCGGGGCGAAACGGGGTTCCTGTTGGACCCTTTGGTGCGGAGTCACGTCAACGATGTCCCCGTAAGCAGGAAGCTTGTGTATGGTTCGATGCCCGCTTACCCCGGAGACATTTCGCGCGCTATGCGGGCGTGGAATAGTTATGGCCTTTCTCAGGAAGACAACGCCGTGCGCGCGTTCCTTCGAAAGCAGGGCGTAAAGGAGTCCGAGCTTGACTACCACGAGGCGAAGGTCGTGGAGCTGGCCAAGTCGTCTAAAAACCCCACTGATTTTATCCGGAGCGCCATTGCGCATCTGAGGAAAAGCGAAGTTTCCAATCCCGGTTTGACCGTTTATGCCAGAGGCGACCTCAATAAACGCAAGAAACAGGAGATTGTAAGCCTGTTTAACCATGCAAGGGCCCGTTGATATGGCAAGAAAGTTTCCAGTCGCATCGGAGGCAGAGTCTCTAGCAAGAAGCACCGTGGAAACCATCGCCGACTTGCATGACCTTTCGAACGCCCACAAGACGATGGGAGAGCTTGCCAATGCTGCGAAGAAAAGCGAGAATTTCGCGCATTTCTTGAGGAATTCAATCGAGCTTTTCGCGTCCAAAGGCGTTGAGACCGACCGGCTGTCTTACATAAACCGGATTGTGCAGAACCCGGCCTCAAAGATATATGATTTGGATAAGATCGAGAAGGTTGGCGCGTTCTATACCGTCGGCTTCATCAAGGGCCATTCCAAGCCGTCTGATGCCGCAGAGGTTGCGAACGCGTTTACTGAAGGGTCCAATGCAAAAGTCTCGGACGGGAAGACTATACGTCACCTGTTCAATTTCTATTCGCTAGCTCACAAGTCCCATCCGGAGCTGAAAAAGGCGATATCCAAACTCGAGGCTTGATTTCATGGCAAAGACTTTCTCAAAGAAAAAGCCCGCAGCCAAGGCAAAGCCCTCAAAGGCCGCTCCGGCCAAGCCAGCAAAGCCCTCCAAGGCTTCGGCAAAGGCCGAGTTCTACCTCAAGAAGCACGTCTCGCGCTTCTCCACCATCATAGCAGTATGCGACAAGTCCTGCCTTGGGAAAAAGTTCGAGTCAGGCGGCCTCATCCTTGACCTTTCAACCCACCGCAGGTTCTACGAAGGCGAGCTTGTAAGCGAAGCGGCTGTGCTTGAGGCCCTTTCGGCCGCAGGCAACGTAAACATCGTAGGAGACAAGTCGGTTGAGCTTGCGTGCCGCTGCCTCGGAGTTTCCAAGGCCGGTGCTAAGAAGATAGGCGGAGTATCCCACCTTCAGGTCTATCGGGTATAGTACGAAAAGGCAGTTTGTGTCGCCTATGTCAGTGTCGTTTGAACCGAGAGTCATCCCCGCATCCGGACCGCGACGCATGGCGATTCCCACAGCAAGGGATTATCTGACGTGGAAAGGCGTCCCGCACGACACTCTCTCCACCGCGGAGCGACAGAAGCTTGCGGACATGGAGAGTGCGATGATATCCAAGTTGGTCGTGCGCGCGATTGCAAACAAGATGCACGCAGCCCAGCCGAAAGTACCGCTTGACACGCTGCAATCGCACGTGTCGGACGTGATTGACATAATGCGCAGGCCCGGAAAGGAAGGGTGCGCGGACCGCGTGAGCGAGTACTTCCTTTCGAAAGGATACGTTGCCAAGAAGGACTCCGGCGAAATCAAGAAGCTGTTCTCTTTCCCGATTGATTTCGATTACCGGGGAGTCACAGGGCCGATGCAAGCGGTTGGTCTCATGACTTCCTTTCTGTCTTCTTATCCGGGCAGCCAGTCGGATTTGGTTGCCAACGCAATCGCCAACATTAAGAAGAATAAAACGAAGTAGGTCGCGGTTTAATCTATGGGTGTTTTGTCTTTCATAAAAAGTGCCGGTTCGCGCGTTCGCCAAGCCATATTTGGCCAGACGCCGAAGCCACCCGAATTCAGGCCAGGAGAGGCGGAGTCCGAGGCCATCGGGCGGCAAGCAAAGCAGCGTTCAAGGGAGCGCAAGCAAGCAGAAGAGCTTAAGGCCGTGCGGGAGGATGCGCGGCTAAAGGAAACGCGGCGCACCTGGGAGGAGGCTTTCAAGAAAAAGGAACCCGTAAAGTTCGAGTCCGACCCCCGCGATTGGATGTGGGAAACCGGCCGCAAGCCAGGCATTTACGAGCGGCACATCCGCGGCAAGGCCGAGGCAATAATCCGCGAGCGCAATGACAATGCCCGGGCCTATGAGGGTGCGATTGCCAGAAACACGCTCAAGAGCAAGCCGGCAGACTGGATGTTTGAGGATGGCCCCAAGCCACCGTCTTGGTACGTCGATTATTCAAAGGGCAAGCGGCCGCCCGAAGCGCCCGTGCCTCTGCCCATGCCTGATAAATTCACGCTTCCGCGCACAAGGCCAACAGTCACCGAGGAGCCGGTCGCGGACAACAGGTCTTTTGGCAGGAAGGTTGCGGACAAGTTGGGGGGTTTGCTGTGGTGGAAAAAGCCGAAGGCCCCGTCCGAGGTTGTCATTTCAAGAAAGTGGACTTCCAAGGCCGTGCAGAAAGCCTCCGGAACGGGCAAGCAAGCCTCGCCGGAGCCGGGGTATGATGCGGTCGGGGGGTTTTCGGATGCCTACAAGCCCGGCCTCTGGCACGCACAGCGCGTTTATGATGAAGTAACTGCCGACCCCGCGCTGTCCGCGCTCGCTTCGCTCTACTCTTCATACGGCATACCCAATGAGCGGGCGTTGGAGGATTATCACTCGTTGTTTGGAAAAATCAGGTACAACAAAGACCGCGACACTTACGCAACGATTTCGAATTTCATTAGGAAGCACACGGGCACCAACGAAGGCCTGGGCCCGATTGCGATGTACGGCCGGTACTTGGACAAGCGTGGGCTGGATGCATCGCGCAAGAGGAAGGACTTGCAGCGGGAGCTGGAAGAGCACCGCCAGACCATAGCGCGTCTCACGGCCGATGCGGCGGGTCTCCAGAAAGACATTGTGGATTCCAGGAAGCCCCGCGCCCAGCTTGGGGGTACGCTAGCCCTGCCCGAACGCACGGGCGAGGAGTTCAACCCGAAGATTAAGAGCAAGGCCGAACAGCGGTTGGAGCAAGTCGAAAAGTCGCTGAAAAAAGCGCACGGGATGTTTGACGAGGCAAGGCAGCAGCTGAGGACCGTCTCTTCGAAAGTTGAAGAGGAAAACGAGGTCAACGATTTGGCGTGGGACGGGGTTGCTGTCGAGTTCTCCGAGCGCGACCACCAAAACCTCGGGCTTGCAAGGGACTTTGTCAAGCAGGTGCAAGGCGCCCCGGCCCCGGAGCCCAAGCAGGCTGTGAAAGGAATGGATTTTGACCGCGAGATACCCTACCTCGGCCCCAAGCCGCAAGGCCCCACTTATGATGCGCAAGGACAAAGGGTCGTGCTGCCGCTTCCTGACAGGGATGGAAAACGAACCAAGCAGCTTGCTGACGGCAAGGCCGGCGGAAAGGGTGCGGAAAAGAATACCAACAAGAAGCCAAAGCAGCTGCGGAGCGGCGCATTCTTTCGGTAAGTCCCCGGGTCCTTCTTCCCTCTATGGAAGGAAAATTATTGCAAGTCTGGTTTTGGGAAAAGCTTATTAGTTTATCACTTGATTAATTTACTTGTTGATTAATATGTCCGCAACCGCCTTCGTCACGTTCAAGCCCCGCAACCTCGACCGCTACCCGCGCCTGGACACCGTGCTTATGGTGGAGAAGGCGCTTTACGACAACAGAAGCGACCTGACTTTAACGGAAATCTGGCGTGCGCTTCCTAAAAAAGTACTCTGGACAACCTACACTACGATTTTGGACTACCTTGAATACTCCGGAAAGATTCACATAGAGCCGGACAAGACTGTGACTTGGTTGTGGGATCCGGAAGGCATTGCCGAGATTAAGAGAAAAGGGCTGTTGATTTGTGAAACAGGGCCAAAGGCGGAGGGGAGTAGCGTTCGCGGACGAGCGAGTCCGGGCAGCCTTCCAAAAGCTCAAGTCCGGCAGGTCCGAGGACCGGCGGATTGCTGAGTTCATCAATCGGGCAATCCGCGATTTATTGGCTAATCCCTTAGCCGGTGTGGTCATTCCGAGGCGTCTATGGCCTTTGGAATATGTTAGGCTTTACCGGATAGATAATCTGAGAAAGTACGACTTGCCCGAAGGCTGGCGTCTTTTGTATATTCCCTCAAGGGGAATGAGGTCGAAATAATCGCTGTTCTGCTTGAGTGGTTCGACCACAAAGGTTATGAGAAGCGGTTTGGATACAAGGTTGGTTAGTTGGCTGATTCCGTTAATTCAGCCCTTCTTCTCTTCCGCGGCGTCTTCCTTCTTGGGCGAGTAGTACTTCTTTGCAGCGTCAACCTGGGTCTGCGAGCCGAGCTCAAACCACGGTCCGGAATAGACGTAGCCAAAAAGCTTCTGCTTTTCTGCAATGAGCGGGAGGAGGTCGGACTCGAAGCTCTTGATTCCGGGCTTGTAAAAGTCAAAGATTTCGGGCTCGCAAATCGCAATCCCCGCGTTGACCAGGTTGCTTGAGGTGGAGTCGGGCTTTTCCGAAAAGTCGATGATTTGGCTTCCGCGCATCTTTGCAACCCCGTAGTTCTTGGCATCGCGAACGTTCGCAAGCGCAAGGGTGCAGAGTGCCTTGTTTGCCTTGTGGAACTGTATCATGTCGGAGATGTCAAGCTCGTCGTAAAGCACGTCGGCGTAGGAGAGTATGAACGTGTCCTTGACCAGGGGCTTTGCCAAAAGCAGGCCTCCGGCGCTTCCCGAAGGAGAGTTCTCCCAAAGGTAGTTTATCTTCATCCCTATGGATTTTCCTTCCTGCAGCTTGGCTTTCATCCCTTCGCCTTGCATCGAAAGGCAGATGATGGCCTCGTCCAGGCCGAACTTCTTGAACTGGCCGATGATGTGTTCAATCACCGGCTTTCCGCCGACTTCCAGCAGCGGCTTGATCGTCTTTCCGGATGGCAATGCGAGCCTCTCGTCGCTTCCTCCTGCAAGCACAACTGCCTGGCGGGCAAGCGTGGATGACAGGGCCTTCTTGAGGATGCGGTCAATTGCGTGGGAGCGGTTCTTGACCTCGTGGCCGTCTATGGTGTTGTCAATCTGGCGAAGCAGCGTGTCGTCGATGGGGATTGCGATTCGCTCCAACTGTAGTTTTACCCCACTAAACTATCA